>OGHW01000226.1_pt1 | contig 65934 bp, 52 predicted proteins | sample 1571641 | NCBI WGS metagenome assembly OGHW01 (sample SAMEA2582066, study PRJEB24529) | metagenome | biome: Human gut stool | place: China | collected 2011 | reverse complement strand
CATCCATGCGGGCTGCCCCGGCCTTCCGGGAACGTCTCAGCGATGTTGAGGCCGCAACACCGGCAGTTTCAGTCGCACAAGTGGGTAAGTTAACGGCTGGCTGCTACGGACCGTAGGCCGGGTAAGGCGCCAGCCGCCACCCGGCAATAAAGCGGCTCCGTGCCTGATGGCATCGCCCGGTGGCGCTGCGCTTACCGGGCCTACGAGGTGTGATCCTGTGAGAGGCTCCTGTAGGCCGGGTAAGGCGCCAGCCGCCACCCGGCAATAAAGCGGCTCTGTGCCTGATGGCATCGCCCGGTGGCGCTGCGCTTACCGGGCCTGCGAGGTGTGAGCCTGTGAGAGGCCCCGGTAGGCCGGGTAAGGCGCAGCCGCCACCCTGCGAAATGACGGGTGCGGTGCCTGAAAGCGTGCCCGGCGGCGCCCTACTATTCCTGATGGCGGGTGACGTTGAGGATCTTCGCGCTGGCGCCGACCGGGAAATTGCTGAGGGCGCCGAAATCGCTGCCCTGATAGCCCATGATCTTGCCGTCAGTGCGCATCTGCTGCAGATCGATGAGGATCACCCCCAGCGTGGGGATGATTTTCTCCCGCCAGACGAACAAATAGAGATCCTCAGCCACCTGCACGTAATGGCAGCGATCGACATCCGCCAGCCCCTTTTCCACGCCGTCCAGACACTGCCAGGCGTAAAAATTGTCGTTGAGATAGATGTGCTCATAGCGCTCGGTCGGGCTGTAGGTGTACTGATTGCGCATGCCAATGAGCGCATCGGTAAAGCCCGGCAGCGGCCCCGGCTGGGCATCCAGGCGGGCGAAGACGAAACGGGCATCAACCGCGGTCAGCGGCAACCCTTGTTCTACCCGGCTGAAGGCGTCCAGCCGCGCGGCGGCTTCGTCCGGTAGCTGGCCGTATACCAGCGTGGCATTGCGCTGCGTCAGGTTGCATACCGCGCTAATGCTGGCGTTATCCCGCTCCGGGTCAAGGAAGTCGATAAACAGAATGTCCGGGCGCAGGGCGGTCGCCCGCCAGGGGGCGTGCTTGCCGTTCCAGCTTAGCGTCTGCTCATCTTCGATAACCAGCTGCTGCGGCTCGCTCCCGGCGACATAAAAGGTAAAGTTTTCGCCTGCGGGCAGGCTGGCGGTAGCCAGCAGGTTACCGTGCGGCGCAAAACCATCGGCCAGCGCGCCGACCTGGATAAATACGGCTTCTGAAGTCATAGGGGCTCCTGAACAGAGTAGGGCGTTAGGCAAACGCCAGAGTGGGAACATCGACGATACTGGCCCCGCCGTCGGCGACCAGCGTAGCGCCGCTGATGATGGCGGCCTGCGGAGAGCAGAGAAACTGACAGGCCTGGGCTATCTCCTCGGGGCTGGCGGGGCGGCGTAGCGGAACGTCGCGGCACACCCGCTGATAAGCCTCAGTCAGCGACAGCCCTTCCGCCTGCATCAGCGGGCGCATCTCTTCATCCGCCATCGGCGTCGTGACCCAGCCGGGACAGATAGCGTTAGCGCGTACCCCCTGGGGGCCATAATCGCGGGCGACGGAGCGCATCAGGCCGATTAAAGCGTGTTTGGCGGTGACGTAGCCGCAGGCCTGCGGCCCGGCGGCCAGAGAGGCGATGGAGGCGACAAACAGCACATTGCCGCGGCGGGCAATCAGCGAAGGCAGACAGGCGCGAACGCTGGCGAAGGCGCTGGTGAGATTGCCGTCCAGCGCCTCGCGCCATTGGCGGTCGCTGGTCTCGGCGGCGGGGCTGTTGCCCATCCCGCCGGCGCTGCAGATGAGGACATCAATCCCGCCGGTCTGGTCGAGGATGGCCGGTAGCAGCCGCTGGCGCCACACCTCGCCGTCGGCGGCATCGCCCACCAGCGCCGTGGCGCCGGTCTCATTGGCGACAGCCTGCAGCGGCGCTTCGCGCCGTCCGGTAATAAACACCCGGTCGCCCGCGGCGCGCATCAGCCGCGCGCAGGCGGCGCCAATTCCGGTTCCGCCACCGGTAATTACCACGACTCTCGCCATCCGCACTCTCCTGTAATGGGGTTTCCGATTACCTTAAAAAGCGCGTCAGGTCCCGGCTATCGCCCGGAAGAACGATAGCCGTGGTGGTTAATGGATCTCGCTCACAGGGATCGCCTGCGGCGCAGGCACCGGCTTCATGGTGGCGGGGTCGACCGCCAGATAGCGCCCGGTTTTGCTATCGATACCAACATAATCGATCATTTTGCCCTGCGCTTTGGTAACCATGGTGCGCTTAGCAAATGCCTCGTAGGCCTCGCTCATGGCTTTGACCCGATCGGGATGTTCGGCCGCGACATCATGCGTCTCCAGCGGGTCGTCGTGCAGATTAAACAGCTGCCACGGCGCGTCGCCGGCGGTGAGGCCGCGCGGCACCAGCCGTCGCAGCTTCCATTCGCCATCGACCCAGGCCGCCTGATGATGCAGTTCAACCCCGTAGTTGCCGCGCGGCGGCTCCTGTACTTCGCCGGTGAGATAGCGCTTAAAGCTGACGCCGATCATCGGCAACACCGGCTTTTTCGCCAGCGACTTGTTCGGATCGATGCCGGCGAATTCATATAGCGTCGGCGCCACGTCATACACCGCCATCGTCGAGGCGTCGATTTTACCGTGGCGGGTGATCCCGGGACCGGAGATCATAAAGTCGGTATTGATGCCGCCCTGGGCGCTGGTGGTTTTGTGATAATTGGCGTAGGGGGCGTTGCTGACGTTGGCCCAGTGCGGGCCGTAGGAGACAAATGATCCTTTGCGGCCCACGTTGTCATAGCTGTTATCGAACTGCTTCCAGAATTCCGGGGTAGATTCGTAGTAGAAACCCTGCGCCGGGTTGGCGCCGTTATCGGTTAAAAAGACCAGCAGGGTATTTTTATCGCGCCCGGTTTGTTTCAGCGTCTCCATCAGGGTGCCGATTTGCGCGTCCATATTGGCGATCATCGCCGCATACACCTGCATCACTTTCGCCGTATATTTCTGCTGCTCTGGCGTTAGCGCCTCCCACTCTTTATCCAGCTCCAGATGCGGCAGCGGGGTATCGTCATGGATAATTCCCAGCGCTTTCAGGCGGGCGATGCGCTGGCGATAGACCTCGGCGTAACCCTGCTCATACTGGCCTTTGAAGCGCTTAATCCACTCGTCCGGCGCCTGCAGGGGATCATGAGGGGCGGTGAAGGCCAGCCAGGCGAAGACCGGCTGTTCCTTCGGCGTCGCTTTAATCCAGCTGTTCATCTGGCGGGCGTAGGCTTCGCTGGAGTAAAAATCATCCGGTAGGGAGACGCGCTCGCCGTCGCGGGTGTAGTAGGTGTGGAAGGCTTCAACGGTCCCCAGCGGTATCGCGTCGTTAAAGTGGCTGGTGCCGCCGCCCATAAAGGCGAAGGCGTGATTAAAGCCGCGCTCTTTCGGCGTGGCGCCGGGAACAAAACCGAGGTGCCATTTACCGGCCATCAGGGTGTTATACCCCGCGTCTTTAAAGCGCTCGGCCATGGTGGTGACGCGGTCGGTCAGCCGCAGCTCGTAGCCCTCCTTGCCAATGGTGCTGTCGTACCACCACATGCCGCCCATCCCAGCCTGCTGGTTACTGTTGCCGGTGAGCAGCATTGAGCGCGCCGGGGCCGACATCGGCGAGGTGTAATACTGGCTCATGCGCATTCCCTGCTCGGCCATCGCCTGCAGGTTGGGGGTGGGGATCTCGCCGCCAAAGGGGCTGATGTCCGAGTAGCCCATATCATCGGCGATAATCACGATGACGTTTGGACGCTCCTGCTGCGCGGCGTGCGCGCCACCGGCGAGGATCATGCTGACCGCCGCGGCCATGGCTTTTTTGTTCACGACTGACTCTCCTGTTCAGAGGGGGATATCATCAGGGTAAGGCGCTACGCAGTATGCGCAGTCCCAACAAACGCGGCCCGCCAGGCCTTCAGGCCATTAAGGTCGCGGGAAAAGGGGCGTAATGGTGCGAGGATGTCGCTAAAGAAGCGGTAGTAGCCTCCGCAGAGGCGGTTGTTGCCTGCGGCGTTGAGATGCGCCGGGCAGCCGCCCTGGCAGACCATTTTTACCGAGCAAGTCTGGCATTCGCGGCGCAGACTTTTCTGCTGACCGAAAGGCAGTTGCACCGAGGCGTCGACCGCGGCGGCGAGCGTCTGCTCGTCAAGGCGACCCAGCCGATGTTCGGTGTTGATCAGATGATCGCAGGCGTAGAGCTGTCCATCGGACTCCATCACCAGGTTGCTGCCGCAGCGGGCGCTGTGCACGCAGCTGCCGCTGGTATGAGTGAAATACTGCGCCCACGCCTGTTCGATATTGATAACGAACACCCGCCCTCTATCGCAGCGCTTCCGCCACTGTCGCCAGATGCCGACCATAAAACGTCCCCAGTTATCGGCGCTGAGCTGGTATCCTTCGCGCAGGGCCGCGCCTTCGCTCATCAGCGGCTGAAACTGCAGATAGCGCGCGCCGAGGCTGACCAGCCGGTCATAAATCGCCGCCGCGTGGGCCGCCATCTCGTTATGCACCACCACCAGCAGATTAAAGTCCACCTGATGCTGATGGAGCAGGTCAATGCCGCGCAGCGCCGCCGACCAGGTCGACCGGCCGCGTTTATCCGGACGATGGTAGTCCTGCAGCGCTTCGTTGCCTTCGAGGCTCAACCCGATAATAAAGCCATGTTCGCGGAACAGTCGGCACCATGGGTCGTTGATCAGCGTCCCGTTGGTCTGCAGGCTGTTGCTGATAGTCACGCCGTCGGGGGCATAGCGTGCCTGCAGGGCGAGCGCTTTTTTGTAGAAGCTCAGGCCGGCTAGCAGCGGCTCGCCCCCCTGCCAGACAAAGTTGATTTCCCGCGCGCCGGCGGGCTGGGCGGCAATATAGCGGCGGATAAACTGCTCCAGCCGCGCGTCATCCATCTTGTTGACCGGCGTTTCGTCCTGCGGGTAATAGCAATAGCGGCAGGCGAGATTGCAGGCGGGGCCAATCGGCTTCATCAGAATATGAAACGGCACCGGCGAGCGCGGCTCAGCGGCCAGCGGAATTTGCTGCTGGCGCAGGGCGGCGATATTCAGCATCGGCTTATCCTCGGTTAATGACCGGTACTGTTGATATTATTTTGGCAACAGCGGGTCAGGCGTAATCACATGATTAAGCCGCGGCGAAAATTAAATGCATCCTGTTAAGGGTATAAGTGAAAAAAAACAAAAATCCATCGTTCTTTAGGATGAGAATCACGCGTCGGGAATAGGGTTTTTTTATCACCAGGGGCAGGTACGCCGGGTGTTAATCTTATTTGTTTATGTTTTAACGCCGCTATCGTAAAGCATGGCCGGGGTGTTTTTTAAATGCTTTATATAACAATGTATTGCTGAAAATTTTGTAACGGCTATCACATTGTTAATATGTTAATGATTGTGTTACTTAAATGTGAAATGTATGCTTCAATTATCAGTAGTCATCCATGTGTCATGTACCATCATCTCGACGGGGAGGCCCTATCATGTCTGCTTTGTTAAAAGCCAGCCGTAATGATGCGATAATAGCCCGTTGTTTACAGACTATTTCCCAGTTAATTCCACTAACTTCAGCGGTGTTTTATCGAGTAAATAATCGTTTAAAACCCGAAAACTATATATTGCATAATATTTCCGATAATACGCACCAACAATATCTGGAAAACTTTCAGCCGCTGGATCCGCTTCTGCCGTCGCACTTTAGCCACCAGAACACCACCGTGGCGGCGATGACGCCGCGGCTCTGCGACCGCAACCGGCATTACTATCATGAATTTATGTTGCCGAATAACGTGCGCGACATGACCGAGATCTTTATCCGCCGCGAGCGGCGGATCGTCGCCGGTATCTCGCTGATGCGCGACGTGCCTTTCTCCAGCGAAGAGCGCCAGCGGGCCCAGGCGGTGCTGCCGCTGGTAGAGCTGGCCATTCGCGACTGCCTGCAGGAAGAAGATGATCTGCCCGCCATCCTGACGGCGAAAGAGCGGGAAATCGTCGGCATGGTGCGCGAAGGCGCCAGCAATAAGCTGATTGCCCGCCAGCTGGATATCTCGCTCTCGACGGTGAAAACGCACCTGCGCAATATTTTCGCCAAGACCGAAGTGGTCAATCGTACCGAACTGGTTTCCCGAACCTGGATGCCGGCCGCTCAGCGTACGCTGCATCTGTAATCTGACTTTCGCATCCCGCGCGCGCCGTGGCAGCACGGCGTTTTCCTGATGCCTGTGGGTATCACTCCCTGGAGGATCCTCCGGGGGGAGGCTTTTTTGACCGGAGCACGCCCTACGATGTCGAGTACACCTCTCACTGAAAATGCACTTTCCCTGCCCGCCGGGCTGGTGGTGTCCCTGCGTTTGCTGGCGGCGATCGTGATTTTTGCCGCTATTGCGCCGGGTATTCTGATGACCGCGCCGGCGGTGGCGGCGCAGCTGGCCAGCGAATGGCAGCTAAAACCCGGGCAGATCGGCTGGCTGTTCTCAGCGGAGCTGGGGGCGATGAGCCTGGCGACGCTCCCGGCGTGGTGGTGGATGAGCCGCCTCGACTGGCGGCGGGTTGCCCTGACGGCCGGGGTGGTGTTTCTGGCCGCCAACCTCGCCTCGGCGGTGGTCACCCAGTATGAGACGCTGCTGGCGGCGCGCTTTATCGCCTCGCTGGCGGGCGGCACGTTGATGATTTTGTGCATCAGCTGCGCGGCCGGAACGCCGAACCCGTCGCGGGTCTACGCCTTCTGGGTGCTCGGGCAACTGCTGTTAGGGATGCTTGGCCTGCTGGCGCTGCCCGGCCTGTTCGCGACCTTTGGCCTGAAGGTGGTGTATCTGATCCTCGCCGCCATCATGCTCTGCTGTTTGCCGCTGGTATCCGCTTTCCCTCCGCGCTTTCAACCGCTTTCAGTCTCCCGCCAGCAGCCGTCGACGGTGCTGTGGCGTCAGGCGCTGGCGGTGCTGGCGGTGCTCACTTTCTATATCAGCCTTAGCGCCGTGTGGACCTTTATCGGCACCATCGGCAGCGCGGCGGGGCTGAGCCCGACGCAGGTCGGTCTGGTGCTGGCGGCGGCGACGGTTTGCGGCATTATCGGCGCCGGCGGCGCGGCCCTGCGCGGCACCCGGCGGGCCGATCGTTTACCGGTGTGGCTGGGCTACGGCCTGTTGATCGTCAGCGTTGGGCTGCTGATCGGCCAGCCGCTGCTGGTGCGTTACGCCATCGCGGCGCTGCTGTTTAAGTTCACCTGGACCTTCGTGCTGCCCTTTATTCTCGCCCGCGTGGCCGGGCTCGATAACAGCGGTCGGCTAATGAACAGCATCAATCTGGTGATCGGCGGCGGCATGGCGGCTGGCCCGGCGCTTGCGGGGGCCTTACTGCAACACTTCGCCAGCGCCGACCCGCTGCTGGCGGCGGCAGGCGTCTGCGCGCTGCTGTCACTGATTTTAATTGTGGCGGCGTCCGCCGCCGGGAAGGCTTAGCCCACGGGAGGATAGAGTGAAAAGAAAAACCGGTTTCTTCTTTGATGAACGTTGTTTCTGGCACAGTACCGGCCTGCACGCGGTGACGCTGCCGGTGGGCGGTTGGGTACAGCCGCCCGCCGGCGGCGGTCATGCTGAATCGCCAGAGACCAAACGGCGGATGAAAAACCTGATGGATGTCTCCGGGCTGACGCCGCAGCTGGCGCTGCGCAGCGCGGCGCCGGCGAGCCTTGAGGACCTGCGGCGGATCCACCCCGACAGCTATCTGGAGCGCTTCAAGGCGATAAGCGATAATGGCGGCGGCATGCTCGGCAAAGAGGCGCCGCTGGGGCCGGGCAGTTATGAAATCGCCTGTCTTTCCGCCGGGCTGGCCTGTGCGGCAGTGGAAGCGGTGCTGAAGGGGGAGCTGGATAACGCCTATTCGCTGTCGCGCCCGCCCGGACACCACTGCCTGCCGGACCAGTCGATGGGATTTTGTTTCCTCGCCAATATTCCCATTGCCGTCGAGCGAGCGAAAGCGCAGCTGGGGCTGGGCAAGGTGGCGATCATTGACTGGGATGTTCACCACGGTAACGGCACCCAGCATATCTACCTGCAGCGCGACGACGTACTGACTATCTCCTTGCATCAGGACGGCTGCTTCCCGCCGGGCTACGCCGGCGAGGACGATCGCGGCGTGGGCGCGGGCGAAGGTTACAACATCAATATTCCGCTGTTGGCCGGGGCGGGGGATGACAGCTGGCGCTATGCGCTGGAAACTATCGTTATTCCGGCGCTGGTGCGTTTTGAGCCGGAGCTGATTATTATCGCCTGCGGCTATGATGCCAACGCCATGGATCCATTAGCGCGGATGCAGCTGCACAGCGATAGCTTCCGGGCGATGACCGAACAGGTCCAGCAGGCGGCGGATCGCCTGTGCGGCGGGAAACTGGTGATGGTGCACGAGGGCGGCTACGCCGAATCCTACGTGCCGTTCTGCGGCCTGGCAGTGATGGAAGCCCTGAGCGGCATCCGCACCGAGGTCCAGGATCCGCTGCTGGAATTTATTCAACAGCAGCAGCCGCGCGCCACGTTCGCGCAGTTTCAGCGCCAGGCCATCGATCGGCTGGCGCAGCAGTTTGGCCTGCAATAGTCGCTCACGCTCACGTTGATCCCTAAAGTCCCAATATGGGACTTTTACTTTACTTAGTCCCGAAATGGGACTAGTCTCTGCCCATGAAGATAATCTCAGTGAAAACCTTAAGGGACTTCTGGGCGGAGAATCCCGACGCTGAACAACCGCTAAAGGCCTGGGTAGACGAAGCGACAAAAGCAGACTGGAAAACCCCGGCGGAGATAAAGGACCAATACCGCAGCGCAAGTATTCTGAAAAATAAGCGGGTGGTATTCAACATTAAAGGAAATGATTACCGGTTAATCGTAGCCGTTGCTTATCTGCGGGGGTGGGTGTTCGTTAAGTTTATCGGTTCGCATAAGGAATATGACGAGATAAACGCTGAGACGATAGAGAGGAAGTAAATGATGAATGTGAAGCCTATCCGCACTGAACAAGATTACGAGGCCGCGTTACGCGCGGTTGAACCTTTTTTTGATAATGAACCTGCGCCGGACACGCCGGAAGGGGATTTTTTTGAGGTGATGTGCCTGCTGATTGCTGAATATGAAAAAAAGCACTATCCCATCGAGCCGCCGACGCCGATAGAGGCGATCAAGTTTCGCATGGAGCAGCAGGGGCTGACCGTCAAAGATCTGGAGCCGGCGATTGGTAAATCGAATCGCGTGTATGAAATTCTCAATGGTACGCGCAACCTGACGCTCCCGATGATTCGCCGGCTTCACGCACAGTTCGGCATTCCTCTGGAGAGTCTGATCGGCGCGTGATGGCGCGGGCATCCGGCTCACTCATGCATCCACTGCCTTACTGCCTGATTAACCATCGCCAGCACGCTGAGCAGCAGCATCCGCTGCTGCGCTTCCAGCCGCAGATAACGGCGCAGCGGCGGCATTTTACAGACCACTTCGCTGGCGGCCCAGGGTTCAATGCTGCAGCGCCAGCCGCTACTATCAAAGGTCAGCGAAAAGCGGCGGTAATCCAGCTCGCTTAAGGTCTGCTGGAGATTAGGAAAACCGTTGAGATAGCCAGCGAGTTCCGCGCTGTCTTTGCCGCCGATAAAGCGGATCGGCTGGCGTTTCCACCAGCCGGATTGATGGGCGCGAATGTTACCGCGCACTGGTCGGGTCACCGGCCCCTCGACGACAAACTCGCAGCTGTGAATGCTGGCCATAAACAGCCGCTTCTGACGCACGCTGAAGATGACGGCGGTGGCGTCGTTCAAGCGCAGCAGCGCGCTGCGTTCGCTCAGCTTTTCGCTGGGCCAGCCCGCCAGATCGCGCTGCACCGCGTTCATTAACGGCGTTTTAAACCAGGGGACGGAGGACATCTGGCGTCATCTCCCCGCGGGTCTGTTTTTCATAATTGTTGATGGCGCGCTCAACCACCTCTTCCACTACCAGCGGCTTGAACGGATTGACGCGCTGCACGCACACCGTCCAGAACAGGGCGTAAGCGGCTGTCAGGCCGAGCATTATGCCGAACGGCACCAGCACCTGGCGGCTGTCCATCCCGGGCGGCGTGATATTGACGATAGCGATGATGATCCCGACGCTGGAGATAATCTGCGGCAGCGGGAACCACGGCGAGCGGTAGGCGCGCGGCAGGTCCGGGCGGCGAATGCGCAGCATCACCACCGACAGAGTAACCAGCAGATAGGCGACGCCCCAGGCGCAGACCGCAGCGAGGATCAGCGGCACGATGCGGTCCAGATCGCCGTTCAGATACCAGGCGTGCAGGCAGGGGATCGCCACCCCGATGGCAATGGCGATCACCGGCGTCTTAAAGCGCGGATGCAGCCAGGTCAGGAAACGGGGCAGCGCGCCGTCCAGCGCCATGCCGTAGATAATACGCGGCACGGCGGCCATCAGCGTATTGATGGTGGCGCAGCCGGCCAACAGCAGCCCGACCCCCAGCCAGTACTGGCCGGCGTGGCCCATCACCCGTTCGGCGAAGGCCGGGATCGCCATCGGTGTATCCAGCAGATGGACGTTGTTGGCCGCGTCGAGCACGGTATTCTCCACCTGGCGGTTGATCGCCGCGCCGTAGATAAACATGCAGCTGGCGACCCCCAGCAGGCCCAGCGCCATCGCCCGCGGTATGGTGCGGTGGGCCTGTTTGATCTCCGGCGCCATCGGCGTCACCAGTTCGCAACCGACGAACATAAACATCGCCATGCCGATATAGCCGAACAGGCCGTTGATATCGCTAACGTTCAGCGGTGTGCCGAACCAGCCGGACAGATGGGTGACCGGCGCCATAAAAATGCCGCACAGGCCGAAAATGGTCAGCGTGGTCCACATGCCGAAGGTCAGCACCACTTCGACCTTGCCGAAGATTTCCACGCCGATGGCGTTGAGCAAGCCGAAAATCACCACCATGCCGACGCCCACCATCCAGGTATTCTGGTGAGCGGCCATCTGGGCGTTAATCGACTCGAAGTTCACCAGCGCCATAATGCCCGCCAGGATCGTCTCCGCCGTCCCGGCGAAGATATGGACGATCAGATAGGCGCACAGCGCGCCGGTGATAGCGAAGAAGCGGCCCATGCCGCAGGAGATATAGTCGTACACCGAACCGGTGGTGGGAATGAGCGTCGCCGCCTCGGCAAAGGTGGTGACCTGCGCCTGCATCATAATAAAGGCCAGCAGCACCGCCAGCGCGAAGGTATCGCCGCCCATGCCGAAGCCGCTGGTGACCGTCAGGATCACCGGGCTGGCCATGATCAGCCCGACGGAGCTGGCGAGGGTGGTCGGGAAGCCGACGACGCCGCGCTCAAGATGGCTGGCGAGTCTGTTACTAAACATAGTCAACCTCTGCACAATAATGGGGTAGGGCAGGGAATAGCCAGCGCCACTCCCGGATAGTCATAATTTAGGCGGGCATCCTGCTCAACGAATATCGTCCGGAAGGTGGAGGGCGGCGCATGATTCTGTGACGCAGTCGATGAATGTCGCGGCGGATAAACAATATGACCCCGAAAACCGGGGCCATCCGTCTTGCCACGTTGCGCCTGTTTCTGCCGGATGGCGGCTGCGCCTTATCCGGCCTACGGTCCGTGCGGCCTGCCTTTAATTTGGCCTCAACCCCCCCCGTGGGCGCTGCCGCTTACCGGGGCTACAGCGCTGTGCGATTTGGTAGCCCGGAGAAGGCGTAATGCGCCGCCGGGCATTATCAGTTTGTTAGCGGGTCTCGACGTTCGCCAGGTAGTGCTTCACAAAGCGCGGCGTCAGAATTTTCCACTCCACTTCGGTGCCCTGTTTAACAAACCAGCTGTCGCCCGGCGCAAAGCGCTGCGGCTCGCCGCCGGCGACGGTCAGCTCCACTTCGCCCTCCAGCACGGTGGCGTGCTCGGTAAACGGATAGGTCATGGTAAAGCTCCCCTCAGTGGACGAAAACAGTCCGCAGGTAAAGGCGTCCTGCGGCTCGCCGTAGATCATCGCGCCCGCTACCTGCGGGTCGCCGGCGGTCGGCGTCGCGCCGAGCAGGCTGACGCTGCCGATCGGCTGCAGATCAGGTACCGGGTGTTTAAGTTTAAAAGCGTGCATAGCGTTCTCCTGGTTAACTCCGGCCTTTCCAGAAACCGGCGGTTTGATGCATCAGTTTTCCGGCCGTGACTAATAGCAAGCGCAGACTGTCACGACCGTGGATGGTCGCGTGGGGGATGCTGCTCAGCAGGCGATAGCGGTCGGAACCGCCGTTGATCCCTTCGGCGAGGATTTTGCACACGATGTGCGACGGGGTGACGCCGAAGCCGGAGTACCCCTGGACGTAAAAGACGTTGTTGTGATCGCGTAGGGTGCCGATCTGCGGGAACAGATTGGCGCTACAGGCCATCGGCCCGCCCCAGGCGAAATCGATCTTCACATCCCTGAGATAGGGGAAGACCTCCGCCAGCAAGGTGCGGTTCCAGGCGGCGAAATCGTTCGGCGTATACTCCACAAAGCGGGTGGCGCTGCCGAACAGCAGGCGGTTTTCCCGGGTGACGCGGTAGTAGTTAATTACCGGGCGAATATCGCTGAAGGCGCCGCGCAGCGGGCTGATGCGCTCGATCAGTTCATCGGAGAGCGGCTCGGTCGACACCTGGTAGGAGTAAGTGACCAGCGTCTTGTTGTAGATCTCCGGCTCCATATTGTTGAGGAAACTGTCGCAGGCCCACAGCAGTTTGGCGGCTTTGACGCTGCCCATCGCGGTGCGTACCCGCACCTGTTTGCCGTAATTCACCTCCACCACCGGCGAGGATTCGAAAATCTTGACCCCCAGCGAGTGGGCGGCCTGCGCCGAACCGAGCAGCATATTGAGTGAATGGATCTGGCCGCCGCCCATATGTTTCAGCGCGCCGCAGTAGACCTCGGAGCCCACCACCTGCTGCACCTCTTTTCCGGTATACAGTTCGATCTCTTCATCCGGGGTAGCGGCTTTAAACTCCTTCTCCCACTGGCGCAGCGTTTTAAGCTGTCGCTGGTTATAGGCGAGATAGCCGTAGCCGGGCACGAAATCGGCGTCGATGTTGTATTTGCGGATGCGTTCGCGAATGATGCCCGCGCCGAGGTTGGCGATTTTAAACAGCGTCTCCAGCCCCTCTTTGCCGACGTGCTTTTTTACCGCTTCGATATCGTGGCCGATACCGGCCATCACCTGGCCGCCGTTGCGCCCGGTGCCGCCGTAGCCGAGATGGCGCGCCTCCAGCACCACCACGTTGGTGATCCCCTGTTCCGCCAGCTCAAGGGCGGTGTTAATGCCAGAGAAGCCGCCGCCGATAATTACCACATCGGCTTCAATATCTTCCCGTAGCGCCGGGAAATGGAGGTGATATTTCTTCGTCGCGCCGTAGTAGTTCAGCGCATCGATCTTGATGTTCATCGCGTTACCCTGTGGTCTTGCCTGGCTCAAGACCCTCATCACAGCACGCCGGCGGGCGTTGAATATCGTCCGGAAGAATGACGTTCTTTAGAACGATAGGCTGCGGCGGGAAGCCGTGCTGTGATGGGTTAACTTTGCTGAAAAACGGGTGCTGACGATGAGCGAGATAACCTTACTGGCGGAAGTGACCGCCTTCTTACGCCAGCCGCACGGGCAGTTTATTGCCGGTCAACGTGAGGCGGGCCGCGGCGCGCCGTTCGCGGTGATCAACCCGGCGACCGGGCAGGCGATTGCCGAGGTCACCGCGGCGGATAGTGACCAGGCGGAGCGCGCTATGGAGAGCGCCCGCCAGGCGTTTAGTCAGTGGCGCGAGATGCCGACGCTGGCGCGCGGCGCGCTGCTGCTGAAGCTGGCGGACACGCTGGCAGAGCATCGCGAAGCGCTGGCGCAGCTGGAAAGTCTCTGTTCCGGCAAAACTATCACGCTGGCGCGGATGCTCGAGCTGGACCAGTCGGTGGCGTTCCTGCGCTACTTCGCCGGCTGGGCGGGGAAAGTCACCGGTGAAACGCTGGATGTCTCGCTGCCATCGATGGCCGGGGAGAAATATACCGCCTTTACCCGCCGCCAGCCGCTGGGGGTGGTGGTTGGCATCGTGCCGTGGAACTTCTCCATCATGATTGCCATCTGGAAGCTGGCGGCGGCCCTGGTCTGCGGCTGCACCATCGTCCTCAAGCCGAGCGAATATACGCCGCTGACGCTGCTGCGCGTGGCGGAGCTGGCAAAAGCGGTGGGTATCCCGGATGGGGTGATTAACGTGGTCAACGGCGCCGGCGGCGAGATTGCCCAGCGGCTGATTACGCATCCGGCCTGCGCCAAGGTGAGCTTCACCGGCTCGGTGGCCACCGGTGAAAAAGTCCAGCAGTCGGCCAGCGCGTCAGGTAAACGGGTGACCCTTGAGCTGGGGGGCAAAAACGCCGCGCTGTTCCTCGATGACCTGACGCCGGAGGCGATGGTCAACGGCATTATTGAAGCTGGCTACCTGAACCAGGGGCAGATTTGCGCCGCTGCGGAACGTTTTTATCTGCCGCAGGGAAAACTGGATGCGGTACTGGCGCTGCTGAAAGGCAAGCTCAGCGCTTTTGCGCCGGGGTCGCCGCTGGATGAACGGACGCTGATGGGGCCGCTGGCCAACCGCCAGCAGTATGACAAAGTTTTGCGGCTCATTCAGACCGCCCGCGACGAGGGCGATACCATCGTCTGCGGCGGCGAAGCGCTGCCGGGGGAGGGCTATTTCCTGCAGCCGACCGCGATCAAAGTGCGCAGCGAAGAGAGCACCCTGATGCGCGAAGAGACCTTCGGTCCGGTGTGCAGTTTTATCGGCTATCGCAGTGAAGAAGAGGCGTTGGCGCGGATGAATGCCTCACCGTATGGCCTGGCGGCCAGCGTCTGGTCGGATAATATTCGTCAGGCGCTACGCTACTCGGAGGCGATTGAGGCCGGCATCGTATGGGTCAATATGCATACCTTCCTCGACCCGGCGGTACCGTTCGGCGGCATGAAGGGCTCGGGCATCGGGCGCGAATTCGGCAGCGCGTTTATCGATGATTATACGGAGCTGAAGTCGGTGATGGTGCGCTATTAATCGCCGTTCAGCGACATAGCGCTGTCATGTGTCGCTTTGCGCCAGATAGGCAACACATTGTGTGCCTTCTGGCCTGCAACCCGGGCGGTGCACGGCATCGCTTCCGGGACGCTTTTCCCGTCACGGATCCTGTCTTCCCCTCGTAATCCGCCATTGCCGTAAAAAAAATCAGCAGATTATCTTTTTTGCCCGCCAGGACTTGTTTGACATTGGATAATGAGTATAGTTCTCATTCTCTTTTTCATTCGTAATTTTGGCAAGGTTCGAGCTGCGCCAGTGAGTCGTTCACTAAGAGTCGCGAAGGCGTAGGGTGGCGTAAAGGCAGCAGGCTGGAAACACACAATATCGGCCGCTGCGCGTCCATCGGGTCATTGATTTTTTATAGGGTTGATCCAATGAAATACACACTTCCGGCGTTGACGCTGGCCATCAGCGCGGCGTTAAGCGGCTGCGCGACGCCTCATTCCTCTGCCGTTTCCCAACCGGTTGTCGACTCGCCAGTCCCTAACGTGGCGCAACCGCTGCAGCGCCAGCTAGCGGAAGGGCTGTACGAGATGGCGTTAAGCCCGCAGGGTGATGCGCTGTACGTCGCCAGCGCTGAAGGCTTTAAAAATGTACAGGGCGGGGCGGTTTACACACTGGATCCGCACACCCTCAATACCATCGGCCTGACGCATACCGATCTGAAAAACTTCGCTTTACAGCTCTCTGCGGAGGGTAAAACGCTGTATGTCAGCAATTCGCTGGACGGCGGCATCAGCGCTATCGACACCGCCACCGGCAAGGTAAAAAACCGCCTGCTGTTCAGCGAGCGCAATGAAAAAGGTCGCCCTTATGGGGCCCGTCAGCTGCTGTTGCTGAATAATACTCTCTACGTTGGCGCGGTCGCCGACCCGGCGCAAATCTGGGTGGTTGACGCCACTACCCTGAAGCTGAAAACGCGGATTAAAAATACCGGTAAATGGATGACCGGCCTGCACTACTCCGCGCAAACCGGTCGCGTGTACGCCGCTAACGGCAGCGGTGAAATTCTGGTGATCAACCCGCGTAACCAACGCATTGAACAGCGCTGGAAGCCGCTGGGCGACAAGCCGGCGCTGCTGCTTAATATGGCCGAAGATAGCGACACCGGCCGTCTGTTCGTGACCGACAACTCGAAAGCGAAAACCACTCTGGTGCTGGATATCCACAGCGGCAAGCTGCTTAAACAGCTCGACGTCGGCGATTCGCTGGCGGTGCAGTTCAATAAGAAACGCCACGAAATTTATATTTCACAGCGTGAATCCGGCAAGGTCATCAGCCTTGACGCCAGCCGCTACACGCTCAAGAAAAGCTGGGCGCTGTCGGCCAATCCCAACAGCTTGCTGCTTTCCGCCGATGGTCAGACGCTGTTTGTCACCGTCAAACAGCCCTTCAATAAAGACCACTCCACTAAAGGCCCGGACAGCGTCGTACGTATCGACCTGAACGCGCAATAAAAATAACGGGTCCGGCGACGGGCCCTTTGATTCATTTATCCTCATCCATGGGGCAAATTATGCACACCACGCACTATTCATCCTTCCCGCTGCGTAAAACGCTGCTGGCCTTAGCCATCGGCGCCGCCAGTCAAACGGTGATGGCCGCGGACGCTGCCGCCGCGAAGCAGCCTGGCGAAGAGACCCTCATCGTCGAGGCTAACGAAACCAGCGATTTTAAATCCGGCGGCGACCTGGTGGTTCCGGCATTCCTCGATGGCCAGATCGCCCACGGCGGCCGTCTGGGGATGCTTGGCGAACAAAAAGCGATGGACGTCCCGTTTAACGTCATCGGCTATACCTCGAAGCTGATTCAGGATCAGCAGGCGAAAACTATCGCCGATGTCGTCAGTAACGACGCTGGCGTGCAGGCCGTACAGGGATACGGCAACTTCGCCGAGACCTATCGAATCCGCGGGTTTAAGCTCGATGGCGATGACATGACGATGGGCGGCCTGGCGGGCGTGGTGCCGCGTCAGGTGATGGACACCCAGATGCTGGAGCGCGTTGAAATTTTCAAAGGGGCTAACAGCCTGCTTAACGGCGCGGCCAGCAGCGGCGTCGGCGGGATGATTAACCTCGAGCCGAAGCGGGCGGAAGATCTGCCGACCGCACGCGTTGGCGTCGACTATACCTCTGATTCTCAGGTGGGCGGCACCCTCGACCTGGGGCGCCGTTTCGGCGACAACAACCAGTTCGGCGCCCGGGTCAACCTGGTGCACCGCGAGGGTGAAGGCGCTATCGATAATGATAAACGCCGTACCACGCTGGCTTCGCTGGGGCTTGATTACCGCGGCGACCGTTTCCGCTCCTCGCTCGATTTCGGCTATCAGAAGAAAACGTTCCACGGCGGTACGATGGGCGTCAATATCAGCGGCGTGGATTTCGTTCCGGCGCTGCCGGACAACAGCAAAAACTACAGCCAGAAGTGGGGCTATAGCGATATTGAAAGCGAGTTCGGCATGGCGAAGGCAGAATATGACCTGACCGATAGCTGGACGGTATACAGCGCCCTCGGCGGCCAGCATTCGCATGAAATTGGTACCTACAGCGCGCCGAAGCTTCTGAATAAAAACGGCGATGCGACGGTGGGCCGCCTGGATACTAACCGCATTATCGACGCGATCAGCGGCATGGGCGGGGTACGCGGCGATTTCAATACCGGCGCGATTTCGCATAAGGTGAACCTCGGCTATGCGGCGCAGGTGCATACCGATGCGACCGCCTGGCGGATGTCGGCCAGGAACCCGACCACTAATATCTATGACAACCATGATGTGGCGATGCCGGATAACGCCTATTTTGGCGGCAACTACCACGATCCGCTGGTCACCTCGCGCAGCCGTACGCAGGGCTGGCTGCTGAGTGATACCCTCGGCTTCTTTAACGATAAAGTGCTGTTTACCGCCGCTGCTCGTCATCAGAAAGTGGTTGTGCGCAACTACAGCAACGCCACCGGGCTGGAAGATACCTCTTCGCGTTATACCCAAAGCCGCTGGATGCCGACGTTTGGCCTGGTGTACAAGCCGTGGGAGCAGCTGTCGCTGTATGCTAACCATACCGAAGCGCTGCAGCCGGGCTCTGTGGCGCCGACGACGGCGGCCAATGCCGGGCAGAGTACCGGGATCGCGCACTCGAAGCAGGACGAAGTGGGCGTCAAGATCGACTACGGTACGATCGGAGGATCGCTGGCGCTGTTTGAAATCAAAAAACCGAACGCCATTTCCGATACCGCTGGCAATTACGGCCTCGACGGCGAGCAGCGTAACCGCGGCGTAGAGATGAACGTCTTTGGCGAGCCGATGCTGGGACTGCGTCTTAACGCCAGTACCGTCTGGCTGGATGCCAAACAGACTAAAACCGCTGAAGGCGCAACCGACGGTAAAGATGCCATCGGGGTGGCTAACTTCTACGCGGTACTCGGCGCCGAATATGACATCAAGCCGGTGGAAGGCCTGACCGCCACCGCGCGCGTCAATCATAGCGGCTCGCAGTATGCCGATGCGGCCAATACCAAGAAGCTGGATAGCTACACCACCCTGGATTTAGGCCTGCGCTATCGTATGCGTCTGAACGCCGACCAGAACGAAATGATCTGGCGCGTCGGGGTGACCAACGTGACCAACGAGAAGTACTGGTCTGGCATTGACGATACCGGTACTTACCTGTTCGAAGGCGATCCGCGTACCGTCCGCGTCTCAATGAGCTACGACTTCTGACGCTAAAAAAGCGGGGCGGGCGGCTGATGCTTGCCCCGCGCAACTTGCGACAATCCCCCCTAAGTGATAAAAGGTGCCCCTTCGCAAAAACACACAGGGGAACGACGTGAAAGACGCGTCAACGTCGTCGGATGCCGTAGAAGAGAGCGGCCCGACGCTTCATCGCGGTTTACAGAACCGACATATTCAACTTATCGCCCTTGGCGGCGCGATTGGCACCGGCCTGTTTCTCGGCATTGGTCCTGCTATCCAGATGGCCGGTCCGGCGGTCTTACTGGGCTACGCCGTGGCCGGGATTGTCGCTTTTCTGATCATGCGCCAGCTGGGCGAAATGGTGGTGGAAGAGCCAGTATCCGGTTCCTTTGCCCACTTTGCCTATAAATACTGGGGGCCGTTCGCCGGCTTTCTCTCCGGCTGGAACTACTGGGTGATGTTCGTGCTGGTAGGGATGGCGGAGCTGACCGCCGCCGGGATCTATATGCAGTACTGGCTTCCCGACGTGCCCACCTGGGTTTGGGCGGCGGCTTTCTTCATCATTATTAACGCCGTCAACCTGGTCAACGTACGCTTGTATGGCGAAGCGGAGTTCTGGTTCGCGCTGATCAAGGTGCTGGCGATTATCGGCATGATTGCCTTCGGCCTGTGGATGCTGTTCGGCGGCCACGGCGGCAGCAAAGCCGGGTTCGACAATCTGTGGAAACACGGCGGCTTCCTCGCCACCGGCTGGCACGGACTTATTCTGTCGCTGGCGGTGATCATGTTCTCCTTCGGCGGGCTGGAGCTTATCGGCATCACCGCCGCCGAAGCGCAAAACCCGGAAAAGAGTATTCCCAAAGCGGTCAATCAGGTGGTCTATCGTATCCTGCTGTTCTATATCGGTTCGCTGGTGGTGCTGCTGGCGCTCTACCCGTGGGTGGAGATCAAATCCGACAGCAGCCCGTTTGTGATGATTTTCCATAATCTGGACAGCAACCTGGTGGCCTCCGCGCTGAACTTCGTCATTCTGGTGGCCTCGCTGTCGGTGTATAACAGCGGCGTGTACTCCAACAGCCGGATGCTGTTCGGCCTGTCGGTGCAGGGTAATGCGCCGAAATTTCTCGCCCGCGTCAGCAAGCGCGGCGTGCCGGTGAACTCCCTGCTGCTCTCCGGGATTATCACTTCGCTGGTGGTGGTGCTGAACTACCTGCTGCCGCATGAAGCGCTGGGGCTGCTGATGGCCCTGGTGGTGGCGACGTTGCTGCTGAACTGGATCATGATCTGTATGGCGCACCTGAAGTTCCGCGCCGCCCAGCGCCGCAAAGGGCGCGAATCGAAGTTCAAAGCGCTGCTGGCGCCCGCCAGCAACTACTTCTGCATTGCTTTCCTTGGGCTGATCCTGGCGCTGATGTGCACTATCGACGGCATGCGTCTGTCGGCGATCCTGCTGCCGGTGTGGATCCTGTTCCTGTTTATCGCCTTCAAACTGCTGCGCCGCCCGGCGTAAGCGATATGCCCCGCCGTCCGGCGGGGCTGCCTGCCTTTTTATTGTGATCCTCTTCGCAGGCGGCGCATTTGCCTGGCGATCTTCTTTTTGTAATCGATTACTTTTGTTTTGAGCGGTTTTGTAATCGATTACTTTTCTGAGGGCGAGCAACATGGTCACAACAACAGAAGGTCGGGAAAGTGTCCGCGTGAGCCACCGTTTTCTGGTGCCGCGGCTGTCGTTAATGATGTTTATGCAGTTTTTTATCTGGGGCAGCTGGTCGGTGACCCTGGGGCTGGTGATGACCCGGTATGAGATGTCATTGCTGATCGGCGATGCGTTCTCCGCCGGGCCGATCGCCTCAATCTTGTCTCCCTTTGTGCTGGGGATGCTGGTGGATCGCTTTTTCGCCTCGCAGAAGGTGATGGCGGTGATGCACCTGGCCGGGGCGGCGATCCTGTGGTTTGTCCCGCAGGCGCTGGTGGCGCAGAACGGCGCCCTGCTGATTGGCCTGCTGTTCGGCTATACGCTGTGCTATATGCCGACCCTGGCGCTGACCAACAATATCGCCTTCCACAGCCTGGCCAATGTCGATAAAACCTTCCCGGTGGTCCGCGTGTTCGGCACCATCGGCTGGATTATCGCCGGGATCTGCATCGGGGTGACCGGTATCTCTGATACCACCGGCATCTTCACGCTGGCGGCGCTCTGTTCGGTCGCGCTGGCGCTCTACAGCCTGACGCTGCCGCACACCCCGGCGCCGGCCAAAGGCATGCCGGTTCAGTTTCGCGACCTGCTGTGCGCGGACGCCTTCGCGCTGCTGAAAACCCGCCATTTCCTGATTTTCTCCCTCTGCGCCACCTTAATTTCCGTGCCGTTAGGCACCTATTACGCCTATACCGCGTCGTATCTGGCGGATGCCGGCGTCAAAGATGTCAGCACCGCGATGTCCTTCGGCCAGATGTCAGAGATCGTCTTTATGCTGGTGATCCCGTTGCTGTTCCGTCGCCTCGGGGTGAAATACATGCTGCTCATCGGCATGGCGGCGTGGTTCGTCCGCTACGCCTTTTTCGCTCTCGGAGTCAGCGAGGAGGGGCGCTTCCTGCTCTATCTGGGCATTTTGCTGCACGGCGTGTGCTATGACTTTTTCTTTGTCGTTGGCTTTATCTACACCGACCGCGTGGCGGGCGAGAAGGTAAAAGGCCAGGCGCAGAGCATGATTGTGATGTTCACCTACGGGATCGGCATGCTGCTGGGCTCGCAGATCTCCGGCGCGCTGTATAACCATCTGGTGGCCGGCCAGAGCGTGCCTCAGGCCTGGGTGACCTTCTGGTGGATCCCGGCGGTGGCCGCCGCGGTTATCGCGCTGATTTTCCTTTTCTCTTTCCAGTACAACGAGAAAGAGCCGCACTAATTTTTCAGGAGGGGGTATGAAAACGATTAAGGGACCGGGCATTTTTCTGGCGCAGTTTATCGGGACGCAGGCGCCGTTCAACACCCTGGCGGGGATAGCGCAGTGGGCCGCCGGCCTGGGGTACAAGGCATTGCAGATCCCCTGCAACCACCCGGCGATTTTTGATGTCGAGCGGGCGGCGGCGAGCCAGACCTACTGCGACGAGGTCAGCGGCATCCTGGCGGAGCATGGGCTGGTGATCAGCGAGCTGTCCACTCACCTTGAAGGACAGCTGGTGGCGGTGCATCCAGCGTATGACGCGGCGTTTGATGCCTTTGCCCCGGCGGCGCTGCATGGCGATCCGCAGGCGCGCCAGCGCTGGGCGGTGGAGAAAGTGCGCCAGGCGGCGGTAGCCTCCGGCCGCCTGGGGCTGCAGGCGCACGCGACCTTTTCCGGGGCGCTGGCATGGCCCTTTTTTTATCCGTGGCCGCCGCACAATCAGCCGCTTCTGGATGAGGCCTTTGCCGAGCTGGCCCGGCGCTGGCGGCCGCTGCTGGACCTCTTCGACGAGCAGGGGGTCGATGTCTGCTATGAGATCCACCCCGGCGAAGACCTGCACGATGGCGTGACCTTTGAGCGTTTTCTTGCGCTGGTGGATAACCATCCGCGCTGCAATATGCTCTATGACCCGAGCCACCTGCATCTGCAGCAGATGGACTACCTGACCTATATCGATATCTATCATGCGCGTATTAAAGCGTTTCACGTCAAGGACGCCGAATTTCGCCGCAACGGGCGCAATGGCGTCTACGGTGGATACCAGCCCTGGCAGCAGCGGGCCGGGCGTTTCCGCTCTCCCGGCGACGGGCAGATCGACTTCAAAGGGGTGTTCAGTAAGCTGACCGAATATGATTTTGCCGGCTGGGCGGTGCTGGAGTGGGAGTGCTGCCTGAAGGATAGTGAGACCGGCGCGCGCGAGGGCAGCGAGTTTATCCGCCGCCATATCATTCCCGTTGCCGGACGGGCCTTCGATGACTTTGCCGCCGGCGGGAGGGAGTAACATGATTCAGGTCGCGATTATCGGGGCAGGGTTTATTGGCCCGGCGCATCTGGAGGCGCTGCGGCGGCTGGGAGATGTCGAGGTGGTGGCGCTGTGCGACAGCTGCCTTGAGGCGGCGCAGCGCAAGGCGCAGGCGTTGAACATTGCCCATGCCTACGACAGCGTGGAGGCGCTGCTGGCCCATCCGGGGCTGCAGGTGGTGCATAACTGTACGCCGAACCATCTACATGCCCAGATTAACCGGCAGATCCTCGCCGCCGGGCTGCACATCTTCTCGGAAAAGCCGCTGTGTATGACGGCGGAGGAGGCGCGGGAGCTGGTGGCGCTTGCCGCCCGGGCCGGCGTGGTGCATGGCGTCAGCTTCGTCTACCGCCAGTTCGCTATGGTCCAGCAGGCGGCGGCGATGATCCGCCATGGCGAGGTCGGCAGAATCTTCGCAGCGCACGGCAGCTATCTGCAGGACTGGATGCTGCTGGAGACCGACTACAACTGGCGGGTCGATTCGGCGCAGGGCGGCGCGTCGCGGACGGTGGCCGACATCGGCTCCCACTGGTGCGATACCGTGCAGTTTATGACCGGTCGGCGAATTGTCGAGGTGATGGCGGATCTGTCTATCGTCTGGCCAACGCGTAAAGCGCCGGTCAATGGCAAAGCGACCTTCAGCGCCGTTCACGAGGCGCAGGCATATGAAACGCGGCCTGTCGATACCGAGGACTTTGGCTCGGTGCTGTTGCGTTTTGACGATGGCAGCAAGGGCAGCTTTATGGTCTCTCAGGTGAGCGCCGGGCGGAAAAACCGTCTGGCGGTGGAGATTAACGGCAGCCTCTGTTCTCTGGCCTGGGATCAGGAAGTGCCCCAGCGGCTGTGGATCGGCCACCGCGAGCAGCCGGATCGCCTGCTCAGCGATGACCCGAGCCTGCTGCGGCCGGAAATCGCTGACAGCGCCCATTACCCCGGCGGCCATATTGAGGGCTGGCCGGACGCTTTTAAGAATATGATGGGGCATTTTTATCAGGCGGTGCGCGCCGGGAAGATGCCGGCGGCCGGGGCCCGGCGCTTCGCCGCTTTCGACGACGGCGCCGATGTGATGTACATCATCGAGGCGATCGTCAAAAGCCATCAGCAGCAGCGCTGGGTCAGCGTCGAACGCTGAGCGCAGGTGGGGCGCAGGATTATTTCACCCCAAGATAGCCGTCGAGATAGGCACCGGAGAGCTCGTTGCCGAACAGGACGGCATCTTTATTTTCCATCGCATTATCCCATTTGTCGCTGGCATTGCCGGTGAAGGCGTGCTCGGTGCGGGTGCCCTGCGCCGCCTGCTGTTTGATGGCTTCCGCGGTGCGGCGGGCATCGCTTTCGCTCATGCCAGCGGCTTTATCCTGCTGTCCGCGGGCATACATCGCCGTAAAGGTCGGCAGGTTTAAACGGTAATTTTCCTGGCGGTTGACGGTGAAGTTGCCGCCGACAAAATCGGAGCGGTGGGCGACGAAGGCGTAGGCATGGCGTTCCGGTGACGATTTTGACGAGGTGCAGCCGGTGATCGTTGCCAGGGCACAGCTGAGGGCGAGAACCGCGGTGGAGAGCCTCATGGGGATATCATCCTTAATCATAAAAGAAAAAATGGGGCGCAGGCGGTCTGTTGCGCCTCCTGCGCTAATGAGAATATGAAACGGCAAAAGGATGCGCGTTAACGGGGCGGGAGAGAAGCCCTGATTATTAATAGTTTCCCGGGACACCGTCTCGCTGAGCTACGCTTTCGCGCCAGGCTGGCAGGCCAATCAGAGGTCATTTATGATAGCCTGCAGGATCCACCTCTATCGCAGGAAGTGCAGGGTTTATGTCTATTCAGAAAATTGCTCGTCTGGCCGGCGTCTCGGTGGCCACGGTGTCGCGGGTGCTGAACAACAGCGATACGGTAAAAGCCAAAAACCGTGAGCGCGTACTGCAGGCGATCAAAGAGAGCAACTATCAGCCGAACCTGCTGGCGCGTCAGCTGCGAACCGCCCGCAGCAATATGATCCTGGTGATGGTCTCCAATATCGCTAACCCCTTTTGCGCCGAGGTGGTGAAGGGGATAGAAGAAGAGGCGGAGAAGAATGGCTATCGCATTCTGCTGTGTAACTCCGGGTCGGATCTGGCCCGCTCGACCTCGGGCCTGCAGCTGCTCTCCGGCAAAATGGTCGACGGCATTATTACCATGAACGCGCTCTCCAGCCTGCCGGAGCTGACCACCATGATTGGCGACGCGCCCTGGGTGCAGTGCGCGGAGTATGCCGACACCGGCAGCATCTCCTGCGTCGGGATTAACGACGTCGAGGCGGCTCAGGGGGCGGTATCCCGGTTGGCCGATAGCGGCCGCCGCCGCATCGCGCTCATTAATCACGACCTCAGCTATCGCTATGCCCGTCTGCGCGAGCGCGGCTATAAAAGCGTGCTGCACGTGCACGGTCTGGCGTATCAGCAGGTGACCTACGCGCAGGATCTTAGCGCGGCGGCCGGTAAACGGGCGATGGAGCAACTGCTGTCGCAAGACGAGAAGCCCGATGCGGTGTTTGCCGTTTCGGACTCCCTCGCCGCTGGGGCGCTGCGGGCTATCGCCCAGGCCGGACTACGGGTGCCGGGGGATATCGCGGTGATCGGCTTCGATGGCACCGAGCTGGCGGAAGTGGTCTCCCCGCAGCTGACCACCGTCGAACAGCCCTCCCGGGCGATCGGCCGTACGGCGGTGTCTCTACTGATGAAACGCATCGACGATCCCGACGCTGCCGTCGAACGGGTGATGATGGACTGGCGCGTGATAGACCGCGCCAGCGTCTGAGGATCAGCGGGAGAAGGCGCCGGTCAGCGCGCGAATATCGTTGCCGGTGGGCGTTTGATGAATGCGTAAGCCAAACTCATCCACCACAGCGAAGACATGGTCGAAAATATCCGCCTGGATCCCCTCATATTCCGCCCATACCACGGTGTTGGTGAAGCAGTAGATCTCGATCGGCAAGCCGTTGGCATCCGGCGCCAGCTGGCGCACCATCAGGGTCATATCCTGGCGGATGCGCGGATGATGGCGTAAATACTCCTGCAGATAGGCGCGGAAGGTGCCGACATTGGTCATCCGCCGCTCGTTGAGGATCGATTGCTCCCCGGCGTACTGCTGGTTCCAGGCGCTAATCTCCTCGTGGCGTGAATCCATATAGGGTTTGAGTAACTTCGCCCGGATCAGGCGCTGCTGCTCCTGTTCATCAAGAAAATGAATGCTGGTGGTGTCGATGTTAAGGCTGCGTTTGATGCGGCGGCCGCCGGAGGCCGACATGCCGCTCCAGTTTTTAAACGAGTCAGAGACCAGCGACCAGGTCGGAATGGTGGTGATGGTATTGTCCCAGTTGCGCACCTTGACCGTGGTGAGGCCGATATCGATCACCGCCCCGTCGGCGCCGTACTTCGGCATCTCCAGCCAGTCGCCAAGCTTGAGCATATCGTTGGCCGAGAGCTGGATACCGGCCACCAGACCGAGGATCGGATCTTTAAACACCAGCATCAGCACCGCGGCCATCGCGCCGAGCCCGCTAATCAGGATCGCTGGCGACTGACCTATCAGTAGCGAAATAATCAGAATGCCGATAATAATCGCCGTCACCAGCTTAATTCCCTGGAATATGCCCTTCAGCGGCAGCTGAGAGGCGGCGGGAAATTTCTGCGCCAGTTTTAAAATGACATCCAGCAGCGAGAAGAAGGACAGCATGGCATATATCATCACCCATAGCTGAGCCACGGTGGTTAATATTTCCGCGGCCTCGCTGCCTTTTTGCAGCCACAGCACCGCCTGGACGTTGACGATGATCCCCTGCAAGGTAAAGGCCAGTCGGTGAAAGAGTTTATTCTGCGTGATGATTTGCAGCCACAGATGGCTGCTGGCCAGCGCCCGTTTTTCAAATGCGCGCAGGACCACTTTGTGCAATATCAGATGCACGACCACGGCGGTGAACAAGATAATGCCGAAGATAATCATCAGCGAGCGGGTGGGGGTTATTTCGATTCCTAAGGCGGCAATTTGCGATATTAATTCCTGCATAACGTCTCCTGAATATCCAGCGGGTATGATGACCGCTGGATAGCTATTATGCAAATTACCGCCGCCGGTATTACGAGGCCACCGTCGCCGGCTGTCGGTTGAGATGATGGCGTAGCCACAGCGCTATCGCCCCCAGCAACAGCATCATGGCCACCTCGACCAGCAGAAAATCAATCAGCGCCTGCGGATAGTTGCCGCCGCCGCGACGGGCCAGCGCCAGGAACAGCGAACCAAGGATAGCCGGTCCGAGACCGAGGGTCGCCTGCTGCAGGGTGCTGAGGATTGCGCTCCCGGCCCCGGCGTCGCTGGCGCTGATATCGCGCATACCAATCCGATAAAAGCTGTTGACGATCAGCGCCTGGCCATAGCCGATCAGCGCCGTGGCGGGGACCAGCGTCAGGGCGTTGGTGGCGACGCCGAAGCGGGAGAAGGTGGCGCACAGCAGCAGGAGACCGGCGATCTGCACCGCCAGACCGGTCAGCAGGATCCGCCCCATGCTGTAGCGGGCGATAAGCCGCGGGGCATACAGCGCCGAAATAAAATAGGCCACGCCGAGGGCGATAAAGCTATTGCCGGACTGCCACGGCGCCATCCCCAGCCCCTCCTGCATGGTCAGCGCCATGCAGAACATAAAGCCGGACCAGGCGCTGAAAAACAGCAGGGCGATGGCCATCCCGAAGCGGATGCTGGTCAACTGCAGCAGACGCGGCGGCAGCAGAGGATGGTCGCCACGCTGCTGCTGGCGCAGGGCGCTCTGACGCATGGCGAACAGCAGCGGCAGGACCGCCACCAGCATCAGCTGCAGCCACAGCGGCCAGTGCAGCTCCGGACCGAGGGCCATCGGGAACAGCAGGCAGCAGAGGATCAGCGCGAGGTACAGCGTACCCTGCCAGTCAATCCGCGACGGCGTCTCGCGACGGGTTTCCGGCACATAGCGGCGGCTCAGAGCCAGCACCAGCAGGCAGATCGGCACATTGATAAAAAAGGCGTTGCGCCAGCCCAGCCCGGCGATGTCCGCCGACACCAGCCAGCCGCCGCCCATCTGACCGACGATAAAGGCGATCCCGCCGATCCCGCCATACAGGCTGATGGCCCGGGCGTGGGCGGGGCCTTTGAGGGTGACGTGCAGGGTCGCGAGGATCTGCGGCACAATCAGCGCCGCCCCGGCGCCCTGCAGGGTGCGGGCCGCCAGCAGGGCGCCGATGCTGTTCGCCATCCCGCACAGCAGGGAAGCGATGCCAAAGAGGGCGACTCCCCACATAAACAGGCGCCGGCGGCCATAGTTATCGCCAAGCTTACTGCCCATCGCCAGGCAGACGGCAAAGGCGACGCCGTACAGCGCGACGATAAGCTCCAGCTGCGTGGCGCTGGCCGCCAGGGTGTGGGTGATGGCGTCCAGCGCCACATTGGTGATCGAGGTATCAATAAGCGGCAGCATCTGGCCGCTCAGCAGCAGCAACAGACCGGCGCGGCCGGGTGAAACAGCAGACGTATTCATGGGATTCTCCATTGCGTCATTCAGCAGACCGACGTAGCATTACCGATAAATTAAACGGGTACCAGTTCCTGTCTATACTGGTATTGGCACTACTATGCTGGAGGGGTGATGACCACGATGCCGCAACGGGAGTCGACGATCGCCGTGCCGGACGATCGACGCAAACAGCTGGGGGCCTTTCTGCGCGCTCGCCGTGAAAGCCTCGATCCGCAGCGCCTGGGGTTGCCCCGGGTGGGCCGCCGGCGCACGCCGGGTCTGCGCCGGGAAGAGGTGGCGATGCTCGCCGACGTCGGCGTTACCTGGTACACCTGGCTGGAGCAGGGGCGGGAGGTGAATCCGTCGGAGGCGGTGCTGGTGGGGGTGGCGAATGCCCTGCAGTGCAGTCCGCTGGAGACCCGGCATCTGTTCGTGCTCGCCGGGCTGACCCCGCCGGAAGCCACCCAGGTGACGGTGTGCGAAGGCATCAGCCCTGGCACCCGCCGGATGCTGGACAGCCTGATGCCGCAGCCGGCCAGCATTCAGAAACCGAACTTTGATATTGTGGCGTGGAACGACAGCTTCTGCCGCCTGATGGGCATCGATTTCGCCACCCTCCCGGAAGAAGATCGCAACTGCATTTATCTCTATCTGACCCATGAGACCTGGCGCAGCCGGATCGAAAATCGCGATGTGCTGCCGACCTTCGTCTCCTATTTCCGCGCCGCGATGGCCGAGCACCGCGGCGATCCGGCGTGGGAAAACAAACTGGCGCGCTTTTTCGCCGCCTCGTCGGAGTTTGAAGCGCTGTGGCATCAGCGCTACGAGGTGCGCGGCGTGGAAAACCAGATTAAACATTTTAACCACCCGCAGCTCGGGCGATTCAGCCTGCAGCAGATGTACTGGTATTCGGCGCCGCGCAACGGCTCGCGCCTGCTGGTCTACCTGCCGATGGACGAGGCGGGCGAGCAGGCGCTGGCGTGGCTGGACCAACATTAATCACAAGGAATCAGATGGCTGGCAATGTGCCATCTTCGGGTATTGCCCGGCCGGCGCTGCTGGACGGTTCCCTCTCCCTCCGGGAGTAGGGTGGAAGGCAAAGCCCTGCCGGGAAATCTTTTATGTTATCTGTGGCTTCAACGCACATTGCGCTCCCGGTTAGTCTTCTGCGTTATGTCTCTTACGGCGCAGGGAGCGTACAGGGGGCACCAGTCGCCGCCGCCCCCTGTACCCCCGGGCTCCGGCCAGCAACATCGCCGCTGCGCGGTGCCTTCGACTTATCCCTGCAGGCTTCGGGTCGGGCCGAGGCAGCGTCCCTGCAAAACACGGCCCTCAGCCCGCATCCATGCGGGCTGCCCCGGCCTGCCGGGAACGTCTCAGCGATGTTGAGGCCGCAACACCGGCAGTTTCAGTCGCACAAGTGGGTAAGTTAACGGCTGGCTGCTACGGACCGTAGGCCGGGTAAGGCGCCAGCCGCCACCCGGCAATAAAGCGGCTCCGTGCCTGATATCATGCTCGGCGGCGCTGCGCTTACGCGGGCTTACGGTAAGGAGTAACAATCTGATATATAAATGGTTAAGTAGGCCGGGGAGGGCGACAGCCGCTGCCCGGCAGAAAGGCGAGCATATTAGCGAAAACAGGTTTGTCATCAGTCTCAAGGAATGCCTATGAACGTAACCCGAAAAGAGCAGCGCATTATTCAGCGCGCGCTGAATGCCTGGCAGGCCAGCGGGGAGTTAACCCCCTCGGACAGCCAGCGGCTGGCGCAAACGATGCGCGTCTCCCCCTTCGACTGGCGGCGCCTGAGCCGCTATGCCTTCTGGACCGCGCTGGCCTGTGTGCTGATTTCCCTGGGCAGTCTGTTCGCCGACAGCGAGCTGGTGGCGTGGCTGCTGAGCCTGTTCAGCCACTCGGCGCTGATGCGGATCCTGCTGCCTGCGCTGCTGGCAGTCGTCTGCTACGGCTGGGGTTTTCGCCGCCAGCGGCGGGAGACGCAGTGGCACTACAGCACCGAGGCGATTTTGTTTCTGGGCGTCGTCTTTACCGCGGTGGCGCTATGGCAGCTTGGCGAACGGCTGGATAACGGCAGCGGCCATATCGCACCGCTGTTTCTGGCCGGATGCGTGATTTACGGCGCCATTGGCTATATTGCCCGCTCCGGGCTGGTGTGGCTCTTTTTTCTGCTGGCGCTGGGCAACTGGTTCGGCGCGGAAACCGGCTACGTCTCGGGGTGGGGCGCCTACTGGCTGGGCATGAACTACCCGATTCGCTTCGTCCTGTTCGGCGGCGCGCTGCTGGCGCTCTGCTACGGCGCGCAATCCCTGCTTCGCCAGCGGCAGATGTTTACCGTCAGCAAGGCGATGGGCCTCACGTACCTGTTTATTGCGCTGTGGATCATGTCGATTTTCGGCAATTACGACGCAGACAACTGGTACCAGGTGAGCCAGGCGCGACTCCTGCCGTGGGGGCTGCTGTTTGCCGTAGCGGCCGGCGTCTGCATTTTTATCAGCCTGAAAACCGATGACGGAATGCTGCGCGGCTTCGGACTAACCTTCCTGGCGATCAATCTCTATACCCGTTTCTTTGAGTTTTTCTGGAACGGGATGCACAAGGTGCTGTTTTTCCTGATCCTTGCCGTCTCGCTGGCGGTGATTGGCCGCTATGCCGAGCGCATCTGGCATGCGGGGAACGTTAAGCCATGAAAAATTAAGCGTTTTTAAAGAAGTGTGGCTGGCGGCAGCGACGTCCTGCGCGAATTGTCGTATAAGCGAATTTTACGCTTTTGACAGGGGAGCGAGATGAATAAGGAGTCGATTTTTCGCCAACTAGAACAACGGATCGCCGGGCGAGCGCTGACGGCGGAAGCGCTGGGCGAGTTTAACGCTATGGCCATCGCCGATAGCTTGAAGCAAAAACGCAGCATCATCAGCCATCATCTGAATAATCTCCATCGCGAGCAGCGGGTGGTCAAAGTGAACGGTCGCCCGGTGCTGTTTTTACCCGTTACCGTTCTGCGCGATCATCACCGCCTGGCGGTTCGGCACGGCGAATACGCCTCCATTCAGGCGCTGTGCGCGGATCGTCAGGATAGTCTGGCGCAGCTGATTGGCGCGCAGGGCAGCCTGCAGGAAGCATTGCGCCAGTGCAAGGCTGCCATCAGCTACCCTGGCGCAGGTCTGCCGCTGCTGCTGCGGGGCCCTACTGGCACCGGGAAAAGTTTTCTAGCTCGCCAGCTCTGGCACTACGCAATAGATGAAGGTATTTTACCTGCCGATGCGCCTTTTACCGTATTTAACTGCGCCGAGTACGCGAATAATCCAGAACTACTGACCTCGAAGTTATTTGGTCATGCGAAGGGGGCCTTTACCGGCGCCGATAAGGCCGTTCCTGGTCTTATCGAGACCAGCAACGGCGGGGTGTTGTTTATCGATGAGGTTCATCGGCTGCCGCCCGAAGGCCAGGAAAAGTTGTTTCATTTTATGGATAACGGTAGCTGGCGCCGGCTGGGGGAGAGCGCCGACGAGCGCAGCGCCACGGTGCGGCTAATTTTTGCTTCAACCGAGGATCTGGAAAAACACTTCCTGGCGACCTTTATTCGCCGTATTCCGGTGATTGTAAAAATTCTGCCGATCGCTGAACGCGGCCAATTCGAGCGGCTGGCGTTTATCCACCACTTTTTCCGCCGTGAAGCCCAGCGTTTGAACCACGATCTGGAGCTGGATGGCGAAATCGTCAGCCAGCTAATGCGTGAAACGCTTGAAGGAAATGTCGGTGGGCTGGAAAATTTGATTCGCAATATTTGCGCCAGCGCCTGGACATTTGGCGAACGTGATAGCGGTCTTTTACATATAAAAGCGGGTTTGCTGCCCGACCGATTACTGGCGGATGCGCCTTTTACCCTTCAGCAAAATAGCGAGCGGGTTATGATTTACCGCGATGGCGACGCGCAGCCTCTTTTTTCTGGTCGTCACCATGAATACCAACGGCTAACGGAAAATATTTGTAGCCTGTGCGAGGAGTTGGCTCAGGATAATATTAGCGTGCGGACCTTTGAAAAGCTTATTTATCAGAACGTGACGCTCTATCTTGATGCGCTGATGAATCAGGAGAGTACGGTCTCTCTGCAGGACAAACGGCTGCGCTTTATTGAAGATGTGGGCAAAGCAATCGCTGTCAATTATGACCTTCAGCTAAATGTCGAATTCGCTTATCTTACCGGCCGCTACCTCACCAGCCTCCCTCTGGCGCCGCGCAGCGTTGCTGAGCCCGTGCGTCTGGTGATGCAGCGCTGGCTGGACTCCTCGGCGGGGCTGGCGCAACGCATCGCGGAGAAACTACTGGATGTCGTCAATAATAAATACGATCTGCTCATCGATACGCTTGACCGTCTGGCGATTACCGCCATTGTCAGTAATGCTATCGATGCGACCAGCGGCGGAAAAGTGAAAGCGCTGATAATCGCCCACGGTTATTCGACCGCCAGCAGCATTGCCGGCGTTGCCAACCGCCTGATTGGCGAGAAGATCTACCAGGCCATGGATATGCCGATGGAGGTGGCGTTTAACGATGTCAGTCGCGCCGTGGTTGATTATCTCCAGCATACGGACACGCGTGCGGGTGTGATGGTGCTTATTGATATGGGCTACACCAAGGAGATTGCCGATGCGCTTTTGTCGGTGATTAACGGCCCGCTGGTAGTGGTGGATAACGTCACGACCCGCATGGCGCTGAACGTTGCCAGCGAGATCGCGTTGGGAAAAAACATCGAACAAATCGCCGAAGAGATCGTGCCGCTTAATCAGTCGCGTTGGGATGTGTTCTGGCCCGCAGAAAAAAAAGAGCGTGTGCTGCTGGTGACCTGTATTACAGGTATCGGTACCGCATTTAAATTTAAAAATCTGATGGAGAAGAGCCTGCTCAACGATTTTGATATTAACATCATCGCCTGCGAGTATACGCGCTTAAAAAACAGTCGTACGGCGGTATCGTTGCTCCACCAGTATGAAGTTATTGCGGTCGTGGGTACCCACGACCCGCAGCTGGCCGGAGTGCCCTGGGTTGGCATTGAGGAACTACTTGGCGAGCAGGGGCATCGACATCTGAGTCAGCTCTTAAGCGGCTATCTTAATGAAAAGCAAATTGCGCTGATTAATAAAAATATGGTTCGTGAGTTTTCACTGCATAACGTTGTCAACTCTCTGACGATACTGAATGCTGGAAAAACCATGGGTCATATCGAAACCATTATCGCTGAGTGGCAAAATACGCTTGGTTTTCATTTTAATAATAACTTAATTATCAGTTTATATGTGCATCTCAGCTGTATGATTGAGCGTCTGGTAATGCGTAATGAAATTAGCCATTATAAAGATCTTGAGCAATTTACCAGCCAGCATGGCGAATTTATTGCCATGGTGAATCACTCGTTCCAGCGCCTGAAAATACTCTATAACGTGGCGCTACCGGTAGCGGAAATTGGCTATATTCACGATATTTTTGAATTACGTATTGAAGATTTTAGCTGGTAATCCTCAACGCAGCCCCGGAGAATTACGCCGGGGCTGGCAGGCGGTTAGCGAATCAATATTCGACTTTCCACATATAGCGGCGGGTGGTCAGCGGGTGGTTGCGAGCGGTGGCCAGCGCCAGGTTGTAAACATCCAGTACGCAGTTGTGCAGCAGGCCGCAGAAATATTCGCGCACGCTGGCGTGCAGTGCGTCGATTCCCACCTTTTCCACGTCAATAATCTGCAGTTTTCCCTGGTAACGTTCGATAAAGCGGATCGCGCGATCATCCAGCGGGCGGGTGCGGCCGCTGCTTTTTAATAAAATAAACGGCGTTCCCGTTTCGGTAATCTCAAAGGGGCCGTGGAAATACTCGCCGCTGTGGATGCTGGCGGAGTTAATCCACTGCATCTCCAACAGAATACAGATGGATTCCTGATGCGCGGCGCCGAATGAGGGGCCGCTGCCCATCATGTAGATGACCTTTTCGGTCTTCCAGGCTTCGGCAAAATGGCGCGCATCCGCCTGAACCTGCTGCTGAGCGCCGCGTACCACGGATTCAAAACTGGCAAAGGCGCTGACCATCTCATCGTAATGGGCGTATCCCTCAGTTTGCGCAAGTACTTCCAGCGCCAGCCACAGGCTATATGCCGCTTTTTGCTGCGTCGGATCGACGGTTTCGGGATAGCGCGCCCAGCAGTATTCAATAGTGTAATCGCTGTGTTCGCACAGCGGCGTGCCGGGGGTATATACCAGTCCAATAGTGGCGGCGCCTTTCTGACGTGCGATGCGGGCGGCTTCCACCGTTTCAGCGGTGTTGCCCTGCTGCGAGGCGAGGATCACTACGCTGTTTTTACCTAACGCGTTCGGCGTCGCATGGACAAATTCATTACTGGTAACATAGCCGACGGCCAGCTTTTTAGCTTCACAATCGAGAAAATATTTCCCCGGCCAGAAACCGGTTAATGAACCACCGCAGCCAACAAACCATACGCGCTCAATGTGCTGCTTAGATAAAATATCGCGAATAATAGTATGTGCGTTTTGATGAGCTATAGACATATTGGTCTCCTTGGGATGTAACGGGTCCTCCGCTGAATAGCGGATAACTTTTACTATGCGTCAATTAATTGAGTTGTTTACTTTTCATTTTCTGGTGGAACTGCGGATCCTTCGGTATTGCGGGATCGATGCCCTTCACTGGCGGCAGTCGGGCACAAACCATTTGTAACGGAATAATATATTCAAAGACCGCAAAGTCGGGATCGTTAATAAATGCGAAGTGCATATTTTTGCCGTTATTTTCGACTTGTGGACCAATGCGATAAATATGCTGAGTCCAGCCGCCAAGTATTTCCGCCAGGCGATCCTGACGCTCATCGGGAAACGGATCGAGCATGATCAGGGTAGAGCGCTCGTCGAAGGCGTTATAGATCCCGTGGATGAACTCCTCAAATTCGTAACCGGCAACCGGACAGCGTAGCGTTTCAAGCATCTTTAGCGCACCTTCCTGAACGGTGCCAAACAGCCTTGCCGGACCGGTCAGGCGAATGTCCGCGCTGTCGATAAGCGGTCGGGCATGATTGAGAACCCACGCCTGCGAGGCCTCAATGAGCGTCGGCAAATGATTAAACGTGGTATCCATGCGGATGAGTAGCGCCTTGCGCTCCTCATCGCTCAGGCGCCGCTGGCGACTGGCGACAGCAAGCCCCAGCAGCATCAGATTAAGTATGGTGCAGTGATACCCTTTGGTTTTGGCGCCAGCCCGCTCTTCTCCACAGGGTACTGTTAAGACCAAATCTGCCGCCCGGTCGATAACGGCTGGCGCTTCCCCGGCCATGGAAGCGGTAAGATGCCCGGCTGCCCGGGCGCGTTCCATTGCGGCGAGGGTAGAGAGGCTGCCGCCTCCCTGAGAAATACCGATGACCAGCGCTTTGTCGCTGAGGGTCAGCGCCGAATCATCCAGCAGAAAAGGCCAGTAGACATCAACGGGTAGCCCGCACCACTGCTGCATAAACGAGCGGGCGGTCAGCGCGCCGTGATAAGAGGTACCGGAGCCGGTCAGGATAATACGCGTGACGCCGCGCTCCGTTAGCGCTTTTGCCGCCTGCCAGAGATCTTCCCGCGTCTGCGTCAGCATAGCGAGCAGACAGGCGGGTGTTTCATTCATATAGTCTTCTACGTGCATGGGTGATATTCCTCTTCTTAAAGCAGGCCTAGCGCGCTGGCCGCCATGCCAAACGCGACGGTTCCTAGCAGGATCCAGTTAATATTGACTCCCTTGCGGATCAACTTGTACATCCCAAGGGTGAAAAGCAGCGGCAGCAGCGAAGGAAGTATTTTGTCAATAAACTCCTGCGCCTTCATGGTGGTCTGCCCGGCGGTAAAGCTGAGCGGGGTGGTGATATCTATCATGCTGGCGGTCATCGCGCCGACGACCATGAGGCCAACAATTGATGCGATATAGGTCACCCGGTCCATAAGGCCGCTTTGGTAAATTCTCATCAGCCAGGTCGTACCCGCCCGGTAGCCGAGCTTCAGGCCATACCAGCGGCACAAAAGATGCGGCAGGTTATAAACTAACAGCGCCAGTATCGGTCCCAGCAGGCTGCCCTGCTGGGCGAAATAGATACCCATCCCGGCGGCGATAACCTTTAATGATCCCCAGAATATGGAGTCGCCGATGCCCGCCAGCGGCCCCATCAGGCTGGTTTTAATCGCGTTTATCGACTCCTCATTAAATTCGGGGTTACGCTGGTTCTCTTCTTCCATGGCAATCGACAGGCCGAAGATAAAGGTCGAGAGATGGGGCGTGGTGTTAAACAGCACCAGATGACGCTGCAGGGCGCGCCCCAGCTCCGTTGGGTCCTGATAGATGCGCTTCAGGGCTGGCGACATTGCGAAGGCATAGCCCATATGCTGCTGGCGCTCGTAGTTCCAGGAGCCCTGTAGCGTAAAGGAGCGCCAGAACACGCTGCGTAAATCGCGGGCGGTGATGCGGCTTGCATCATCGCTTTGCGGCTGGGTAGCGCCAGTCACAGTTTGCGTCATTTCGCTCATGATTAGCTCTCCTGCTGCTTAAGATTAAGGAACTGGCTGATGATAAATGCCAACACCACAGCGAACAGCGCGATGGCGATGATATCCAGTTTGGTATATGCCGCTATCAGAAATCCCAGACCGAGGTACGGCATCAGTTTGCTGCTGAGCATCATGCTGATCAGCAGGGCGAAGCCGAGCGCTGGCAGGATCTTACTGGCGACGATCAATCCATTGGTTATCACCGGCGGAATGGCCTCCAGGAACCAGCTTACCGCCGAAGAACCAAGCAGAATGGCAAAAAATACCGGTAGAAATCCGTTTAAAAAATAGAGTAGCGTCGGACCGGCGAGGTGCATCAGGCCGACCATTCGGGTATTACCCTGTGCCGCATAGCGGTCCGCCAGATGACCAAAGCGGGCGTTCACCACGCGCACCAGGATTCCCAGCGTCTGCGCCAGCATTGAGACAGGGATGGCGATGGTGAGCGCAGCCTCTGGACCACGACCGGACATGATCGAAAACGCGGTGGCCAATACGGAGCCGGTCACGATATCTGGCGGGTGCGCGGCGCCGATGGCGACGTTGCCGAGGAAAATAAGCTCCAGCGTAGCGCCAATCAGAATCCCCTCATGTAAATTACCGCAGACCAGACCGGTGAGGGCGCACATCACCAGCGGTCGATCGATCATTGATACCCCAAGCAGGCGGCCATCAAGTATCCCCAGGGCAGCGATCAGTCCGAGTAACGTTGCGGTGAGCAACATAGTGACCTCCGAAGTTAAAGTTGGTCGTTAAGGAGTTCAGCCGAGTGGGCGGGTACCTGACGCATCTCCAGCCGAATACCTTTTTCTTTTAGCACTCTGCTATGGGCGATTTCCTCTTCGGTCAGATAGATGGCCTTGCCGAATTGTCTTGCCCCTTCCTTCTGTGGCAGACCGCCGTAATTAATTGCGCTAATTCCTGGGACTTTTTCCACTAGCGCGAGGGTTTCCGCAGTATTGCCCAGGACCACCATGACTTTTTTATGATCCAACTTGCCGCTGTTAAGCTTTTCCGCCGCCTGTTCAACGGTGGCGATGTCCAGCGTGACGCCCGCTGGCTTTGCCAGGTTAAGCGACATCGTAATGAAGGCATCCGCCGCGGCTTTGGCGTTGGCGACGATGATATGGTCGATATCCAGCGCTCGGGTCCAGGCAAAAACCACCTGGCCGTGCAGCAGCCGATAATCAATGCGCACGAGTTTAATCATGAGATTCTCCCTGTGGGTCAGAGGATGGTTGTGTTATTAGAGGATTGATGAAAACAATGGATTCACGCGCCGCGCTGGTGGCGTAGATAATCGCGGCCTCGGTAGTGGCTTCTTCGCACAGCAGAAACTCCAGCAGCAGAGTCAGATTGATGCCGGCGACCACGAAAACGTTGCGATGTCGCATCAAGACGCTCACGGCGCTATTGTTGATACTGCCGCCAAGCAGGTCGGTGAAGATCACCACTTCATCACCATTCGCCTGGACGATGAGATGCTCCAGGGTTTGCTCCAGCTGTTCGGTGGTCACGATATCTTCGTCATAGGCGCAGACCGGGATAACGCCGTGTTCGTCGCCAATCAGCAGCGACAAACTGTTCACCAGTCCGCGAGCAAAATGGCCGTGGCTGGCCACATAGATATGTTTCACCCGGTTTCTCCTTCATCCAGATAGCGGTATCTGTTAAGAGCAAAGGGCGTGCCAGAAATGAAAAGTATTATTTATCAATTAATTAAATCGTCTGGTTCACACTAAAGTCGTTATTCCTGGCACAAGCGGGATTATGAGCGCCAGAAACTTGGCACAAACGGCAGAAAAGAGGGGGAAAGAGTGGGTGAAGAAAGTCCCGGGCGAGACGCTGCTGCGCCATGGCCCGGGCGTTCCCGGCAGAAGGGAATTAAATCTCGGTAATGGTCGTCGACTGCGGCAGACGCGACTTCGGCAGGGTAGCGTTGAAATCTTCTACGCTATGGTGGCCGACCGGGACCACCACCAGGCTGGTGTAGCCCTGGGCTTTCAGGTCAAATTCCTCATCGAGGATCGCAAAATCGACCCCTTCAATCGGCACGGCGTCGAGACCCATCGCCGCTACGCCCAGCAGGAAATTGCCGACGTTGAGATACACCTGCTTTGCCATCCACTGATCGTCATCTTTCAGCTCTTTGCGGTGCATATCGGCAAAGAAAGTGCGACCCTTGTGGTTAGCGGCTTTTGCGTCCGGGGTGGCGAAACGGCCATCGGCCTCTTCCTGATCCACCACGCGCTGCAGCCAGGCGTCGTCCATCGCGGTTTTCGCGCAGAACACCACCACGTGCGAGGCGTCGAGAATTTTACGTTCGTTGAACACGTAGGTGCCGCTGGCGGCTTTCGCCACGCGAGCTTTCCCTTCATCGGTGCTGGCGACAATAAAGTGCCACGGCTGGGAGTTGGTGCTAGACGGGCTGTACTGCAGCAGCGTTTTCAGCTGTTCCGCTTCCCCGGCAGTCAGCTTTTTCGTGGCGTCAAAGGCCTTGGTGGAATAGCGCTTCAAAGCGACCGATACGATATCCATAACTCTTCCTCACAGTTTACAGCACCTTACCGGTGCGTTCAGGAGAGGAAGAGTACAGCGAAGATCGCAAAATGATAAGGGTGAAAAATGCGATAACACTTATCGCATTTGGCTGAAAATCAGCGCGGACGCAGGCGCTGCTGCGCCTTTTTACTCAGCTTGTTCACCACCTGATGCCACGAATCGTCAATCAGCTCGGCCAGCAGATCCTCGCTGATATCCTCTCCTGGCACCACCGTGATCCAGTGTTTCTTGTTCATATGGTAGCCGGGTTCGATACTGCGATAAATTTGCTGATTCAGCAGCGACTTCTGCGGCTCGGCCTTGAGATTGACCAGCGCCCGCCCGCGAATAGTCATGGTGATCATAAAGATGCGGCCGTCGACCTTAAACACGTCGTACTCTGGCCCAAAGGGCCAGCAGTGTTCGGTAAACGGGTAGGTCAGGGCGATACGGTGAGCGCAGGGATGCAGTGTTTCCGGCGTCATTAGGCGTCCGCCTCATGCAGGGCGTGCCACATGGCTTCAAAGCCGAGGGCGATAATCTCCCGGGCGCGCTGCGGATCGTGGCTGGCGAATTCGATGGTGGTTTCCGCCAGCGACAGAAACAGGGCGTCGCCAAAGGCGCGGTACGCCTCGCTGAGGAATATCTCTTTCACCGACAGCTGGCACATTTCGTTGAGCTCCGGAAAGCTCTCTTTTACCTGGCGGCGGGTTTCGTCGGTGATGCGCTCGCTGAGCGCCATCCGGCGGATCGCTTTGTGCTCCATCGGGTTGCGCACGCCCCAGTCGATATAGCTGTTCCAGATATTGCGCGCGTTCTCTTTCGGGCGCTTCTCGTCCGGATCCAGCCCGGCGATCATTGTGCGCACCAGGCGCAGCTTAATCGCGAGGTACAGCTCGTTGAGCAACTCATCCTTGGTGGCGAAATAGCGAAACAGCGTTCCCTCGGCCACACCGGCGCTGCGGGCGATGGCCGACGTCGAGGCGGCTATGCCGGACTGGGCGAAAGCCGCGGTGGCAGCTTCCAGTAACGCTTGCTTTTTATCTTCACTCTTTGGACGAGCCACTACTTTTTTCCTCACGCAGGTTTAAACAAACCGCCGATCTTGGCACGTCTGACCAGGTCGCTGCAACGGCGGAACGCAAAAATTGAAAATCGTCTTGACGACTTTCATCGCTTTCCTAATAATGAGTGCGTACTCACTCATAATCAAGTTATATCATAAAGCCTCCGGGATGGGGGCTTTTGTCTGGTCAGGATATGAACCGTGTCACTTTCAGCGTGGTCGCCATCATGTTACTCGCAGCAGCAACGACATTGCCGTTTGTTCTTAATGCCGGTTTTGGTAAGGCGCCGCAGGGAGCACAGCTTAGCCAGGTGGAAGCGTCTCCCCACTACCGGGACGGCCAGTTCCATAACCAATTGCCCACGCCAGGGTTCACCGGGCAGAAAAATATGCTGGCGGCGTGGTGGGATTTCCTGATGACCAAACGGGAAAACGCCCGTCCCGCGCAACCGCTGCCGCTGGTGAAGACCGATCTGGCGACGCTGCCCCTCGGGCAGGACGTGATGGTCTGGCTCGGCCACTCCTCCTGGTACCTGCAGCTGGCGGGAAAACGCATCCTGATCGACCCGGTGTTCAGCGATTACGCGGCGCCGTTCTCCTTTATCAATAAAGCCTTCCCCGGCGACTATCCGTGGCGGGCGGAAGGGATGCCGGAGATCGATCTGCTGATCATCTCCCACGATCACTACGACCATCTGGATTACGCCACCATTCGCGCCTTACTGCCGAAAATTAAGCGGGTCATTACGCCGCTGGGGGTCGGATCGCATCTGCGCTACTGGGGAATGGACGGGGCGCTGATTACCGAAGCGGACTGGCAGCAGGCGGTACCGGCCAGCGACGAGCTCACCGTCCACGTGCTGCCGGCGCGGCACTTTTCCGGCCGCGGGCTGAAGCGTAACCAGACGCTGTGGGCCAGTTTTCTGTTCGTTACCCGGCAGCAAAAGATTTATTACAGCGGCGACAGCGGGTATGGGCCGCACTTTAAAGCGATAGGCGATGAGTTCGGTCCGGTCGATCTGGCGATCATGGAGAACGGGCAGTATGACCAGGACTGGAAATATATCCACATGATGCCGGATGAAACGGCTCAGGCTGCCGACGATCTGCGCGCTCGCGCGGTGCTGCCTGGGCATGCAGGACGATTCGTTTTGGCGAAACACAGCTGGGATGAACCGTATCAACGGCTGGCGGCTGCCAGCGAAGGAAGGGCCTGGCGTCTGCTGACGCCTGTGCAGGGCGAGCCGGTGTGGGTCGCCGATAAGACGCAATCATTTAACGCCTGGTGGCGCTAAGCGCCAGTGCAGTATCAGAGGAGAGAGCATATGACGATTTCCGCTCAGGTGATTGATACTATCGTCGAGTGGATTGATGATAACCTGCATCAACCGCTGCGTATTGATGATATCGCTCGCCATGCCGGGTATTCGAAATGGCATCTGCAACGGCTGTTTTTACAGTACAAAGGGGAGAGCCTGGGGCGCTATATTCGCGAAAGGAAGCTGCTGCTGGCCGCCCGCGATTTGCGCGACACCGATCAGCGGGTCTACGATATCTGCCTGAAGTATGGCTTCGATTCGCAACAGACCTTTACCCGCGTCTTCACCCGGACCTTCAATCAGCCGCCGGGCGCCTACCGCAAAGAGAACCACAGTCGCGCCCACTGAGGCGCGCCTCTCCTGGTTTACCGCTCGAGGGAAAACCAGCGACGCCACACCCAGCGCAGCACCAGATACTCAATGGCGCCCAGCGCTAAGAACCACAGACAAAACAGCACCGTATAGAGCTGGTTGAGATCCATCATATGGAATGTCTCAACCAGCTTTTGCGCCAGCGTCAGGCCCAGCGAAGGCGCGGGCAACAGCAGACAGGAGAGCAGGGCCAGCAGTAAGATCCCGGCGGCGGAGAGCAGCGTTTCCAGTGGATGTTTCATGTCATGTTAATCATCAGTTAAAAAAACATATTGTCCGGTAAAATAATGCTTAACGCAATATGCTTTGTTTTTTTACTCGCTATAACACGACTATTTTAAATATTATCGCCTGCCTTTCGCTCTCATGTTAATTAATCTGAAATAATTTGTAATTAAGTTAATTGCAGCCGGGTGTAAATTAACGTCATTATTATGCCAGCGCTTTTACAAAACTGTAAGTGCTATATCCCACCAGCGTAGCAATGATAATGGCTAGCGCGATGTACAGCGCCAGTCGGCGCCCGCGGTAGATTCCAAACATATTTTACCTCGTTTAGTTTTGGTTTATTAATATTCTGTAATAGTTGGTTTGTGGAATTAACTTATCACAAAATTTTTATTTTGCGAAAAATTTAGACTTGTATTGGTTCACATTTTTATCGGCATTTTTGCCCTCTTTTACTTCATTGGCCAGGAATGATTTCAGGCTTTCCGACTCACGGAATTTATAAGGAAAATGTAAATTGACCAAGATGAATAACCCAAAGTTTACGACGCCCTCGGGCGACACCGCGCCACGGCAGGTCTGGCAGCAGACCGTTGACGCAGTGCTGGCGCAGACCAAAAGCCAGGCCGCTGGGTTAAGTTCCGCAGACGCCGCCGAGCGCCTGAATACCTGTGGGCCGAACGCGCTGCCGGAAAAGAAAGGCAAACCGGGCTGGCTGCGCTTTCTCGCCCACTTTAACGACGTACTGATTTACGTGCTGCTGGCCGCCGCGGCGCTGACCGCCATCATGGGGCACTGGGTCGATACCCTGGTGATCCTCGGCGTGACGGTGATTAACGCCCTGATCGGTCATATCCAGGAGAGCAACGCCGAAAAATCGCTGCAGGGGATCCGCAACATGCTCTCCAGCGATGCCCGCGTCCAGCGTAACGGCAAGCATGAGACTATCCCGACGCGCGACCTGGTTCCGGGGGATATCGTTATCCTGCGCGCCGGCGACCGCGTGCCGGCGGATATGCGCCTGATTGAAACCCACAACCTGCGGGTGGAAGAGGCGATCCTCACCGGCGAGTCGACGGTGGTGGATAAAATCACCGACGCGCTGGAGGGCGATCTGCCGCTGGGCGACCGGGTGAACATGGTCTTTTCCGGGACCACCGTCAGCGCCGGCGGCGGCGTCGGCGTGGTGACCGCCACCGGCGCGCAGACCGAACTCGGCCATATCAACCAGATGATGGCGGGTATTGAGAAGCAACGTACCCCGCTGCTGGTGCAGATGGATAAGCTCGGCAAAGCGATTTTCGCCATTATTCTCGCCATGATGGTGGCGCTGTTTATCTTCAGCCTCGCGCTGCGGGATATCCCGATGGGCGAGCTGCTGCTGTCGCTGATTAGCCTGGTGGTAGCCGCGGTACCGGAAGGACTGCCGGCGATCATCTCGATTATTCTGTCGCTCGGCGTGCAGACGATGGCGCGCAAGCGGGCGATTATTCGTAAGCTGCCGACCGTGGAAACCCTCGGCGCCATGACCGTGGTCTGCTCGGATAAAACCGGCACCCTGACGATGAACGAAATGACCGTCAAAGCGATCATCACCGCCGACTGCTGCTATCGGGTGGAAGGCGACAGCTACGAGCCGCAGGGGCGGATCTTCCTCGAGGGGAGCGATGAGCCCGTGCAGGTTCAGCCCGGCACCGTGCTGGAGACCTGGCTGCGCACCATCGACCTGTGTAACGACAGCCAGCTTACCCAGGATGAGCGCGGTCTGTGGGGGATCACCGGCGGGCCGACCGAAGGGGCGCTTAAAGTGCTGGCGGCGAAAGCGCAGCTCCCGGCGGTGGAGGCCCGTCTGGTGGCCAAGATCCCCTTTGACTCGCAGTACAAATATATGTCGACCCTGCAGCACATCGATGGCAATGCCCGGGTGCTGATCACCGGTGCGCCGGACGTTATCTTCGCCATGTGCCGCGAGCAGATGAGCCGCCACGGCGCGGTGCCGTTCGAGGCGCAGTACTGGGAAGAGGAGATGGCGCGCTTCGCCCGTCAGGGACTACGGATGGTGGCGGCGGCCTGTAAGCCGGCCAGCCTTGATGCCACCACCCTCAACCATGAGGACCTGCAGGAGGGACTGATTTTCCTCGGCATCGCCGGGATGATGGATCCCCCGCGTCCGGAAGCCATTGACGCCATCCACGCCTGCCAGACCGCCGGCATCCGCGTGAAAATGATCACCGGCGACCACCCGCAGACGGCGATGAGCATCGGCCAGATGCTGGGGATCACCAACAGCAGCCAGGCCATGACCGGCTACCAGCTGGAGCACATGGACGATGCGGCGCTGGCGAAGGCGGCGGTGGAGTACGACATCTTTGCCCGTACCAGTCCGGAGCATAAGCTGCGCCTGGTTAAAGCCCTGCAGGATAACGGCGAAGTGGTCGGCATGACCGGCGACGGCGTCAACGACGCGCCGGCGCTGCGCCAGGCCGACGTGGGTATCGCCATGGGTATCAAAGGCACCGAAGTCACCAAAGAGGCGGCCGACATGGTGTTGACCGATGATAACTTCGCGACAATCGCCAGCTCGGTAAAAGAGGGCCGTCGGGTCTATGACAACCTGAAGAAGACCATCCTCTTCATCATGCCGACCAACCTGGCGCAGGGGCTGCTGATCATCATCGCCCTGCTGGCGGGGAACATTATTCCGCTGACCCCGGTGCTGATCCTGTGGATGAACATGGCGACGTCGGCGACGCTCTCCTTCGGCCTGGCCTTTGAGGCCGCAGAGCGCAACGTGATGAACCGTCCGCCGCGTAAAACCGGCCAGCATGTGATGGATGGTTTCGCCGTGTGGCGAGTGGCTTTCGTCGGGTCGATGATCGCGATTGCCGCCTTTATCCTTGAGGCCTGGCTGGCGCCGCGCGGCCACAGTCCGGAGTTTATCCGCACCGTGCTGCTGCAGATGCTGGTGACGGCGCAGTGGGTCTACATGATCAACTGCCGCAGCAGCGACAGCTTCTCCCTGAGCATGGGTCTGCTGCGCAACAAAGGCATCTGGCTGGTGACCGGCGTCCTGCTGCTGATGCAGCTGGTCATTATCTATGTCCCGCTGATGCAGAGCATGTTTGGTACGGAAGCGCTGCCGCTGCGCTACTGGTTTGTCACTCTGGTCATCGGCGTCGCCATGTTCCTGGTGGTGGAAATCGAGAAGCGTCTGACGCGCCGGTTCCGCAAAACGGCCTGAACAATCTCGCGCGCCTCGCTGCAGGCGCGCGTTACTGTCGCAAGGATCCTCTATGATTAAAACCTTCCGCTTTGCTCTGCTGGCCTGCGGTCTGGTCGTCGGCGCCCTGACGGCGACCGCCGCGCCGGCGGTGCCGGTCCGCGTCGCCACGGTTGAACTTGCTCCTCATGCTGAAGAACGCGCTATCCCCGGGCGGGTCGAGGCGATCCGCGCCGTCGACATTCGCGCGCGCACCGAAGGGGTGATTGTTCAGCGCCACTTCCAGGACGGCCAGTATGTTACCGAAGGCGACCTGCTGTTTACCCTCGACGACGCGCAGCCCCGCGCGGCGCTGGCTCTGGCGCAGGCCGAGCTGAAAAGCGCCGAAGCCTCATTACGTCAGTCGCAGCAGTTGCTCACTCGCTACGAGCGGCTTATCAACAACCACTCCATCAGCCGCAACGACGTCGATACGGCCCGGATGCAGCGCGACGTCGCCGCCGCTGCCGTACAGCAGGCCAAAGCCCGCGTCGAGGCCCAGCAGATTGTGCTCAGCTACACCCGGATTACGGCGCCGGTGACCGGTCGCGTGGGCCATAGCGCCTTTCACATCGGGACGCTGGTCAATTCGTCCAGCGGCGTGCTGGTGGACATTGTGCAGTTGGATCCGGTGCGGGTCTCGTTCGCCCTCGACGAAGCCGCGTTTTTCAGTAAAACCGGCCAGCACGCCGATATCCACGCTCTGAAGCAGGCGTGGCTGGCGCAGATTGAGGTTGATGGTAAACGGCGCGACGGGGTGTTGACCTCTATCGATAACCGGATCGACGCCCGCACCGGCAGCGTAGCGGTGCGGGCCGAGTTTGCCAATCCGCAGCACCGTCTGCTGCCGGGCGGCAGCGTGACGATCCTGTTCCGTCCGCAGGAACTGCCGTCGCGAGTGATGGTCCCGGCTGCCGCCGTGCAGCAGGATCCGCAGGGCTTTTTCAGCTGGGTGCTGAAGCCGGACCACACCGCCGGGCAGCGTCGTCTGACCCTCGCGGGGCAGCAGGGGCAGCAGTTTGCGGTCGAGAAAGGGCTGCAGGCGGGCGAGCAGGTGATCACCGACGGCGCGCAGCGGTTGCGCGAAGGCGCCGCGGTGCAGGTGCTGAACTAGCTAAGGAGAAGGGATGCTGACCTTTTTTATCCGTCGTCCGCGATTTGCCATGGTGATCGCGCTGCTGCTGACCTTTGTCGGCGCGGTGTCGCTGAAGCTGATCCCGGTGGAGCAGTACCCGGCGATCACCCCCCCGGTGGTGAACGTCAGCGCCAGCTGGCCGGGCGCCAGCGCGTCAGACGTGGCGGAAGCCATCGCCGCCCCGCTGGAGACCCAGCTCAACGGCGTCGATCATATGCTGTATATGGAGTCCACCAGCTCGGATGAGGGGACGTACCGCCTGAGCATAACCTTCGCGGCGGGCACCGATGCCGACCTGGCGGCGATCGACGTGCAAAACCGGGTGGCGCAGGCGCTGGCGCAGCTCCCGGCGGAGGTGCAGCAGAATGGCGTCCAGGTGCGCAAGCGCGCCAGCAATCTGCTTATGGGGGTAAGCCTCTACTCGCCGCTGGGCACGCTGTCGCCGCTGTTTGTCAGCAACTACGCCAGCACCCAGGTGCGCGAGGCGCTGGCCCGCCTGCCCGGCGTCGGCGAGGTCCAGATGTTTGGCGCCCGGGATTACAGCATGCGTATCTGGCTGCGCCCGGACCGCATGAACGCGCTCAACATCACCACGGATGATGTCGCCCAGGCGCTGCGCGAGCAGAATGTGCAGGGCGCGGCGGGGCAGGTGGGCACCCCGCCGGTATTTAACGGCCAGCAGCAGACGCTGACCATCAACGGGCTGGGGCGTCTGAACGAGGCGGCCAGCTTTGGCGAGATTATCCTCCGCCGCGGCGCGCAGGGGCAGCTGGTGCGCCTCGCCGACGTGGCGACCATTGAGCTGGGCGCCCGCAGCTACAGCTCCGGCGCCCAGCTGAACGGTAAAGCGTCGGCCTATCTGGGGATCTATCCGACGCCCACCGCCAACGCCCTGCAGGTCGCCAGCGCAGTGCGTGCGGAGCTTAACCGCCTGCACACTCGCTTTCCGGCGGATCTCACCTGGGAGGTGAAGTTCGATACCACCCGCTTTGTGGCGGCGACGATCAAAGAGATCGGCGTCTCGCTGGCGCTGACCCTGCTGGCGGTGGTCGTGGTGGTGTCGCTGTTCCTGCAGAGCTGGCGGGCGACGCTGATCGTAGTGCTGGCGATCCCGGTGTCACTGATCGGCACCTTTGCGGTGCTCTATCTGCTGGGCTACAGCGCCAACACCCTCAGCCTGTTCGCGATCATTCTCGCCCTGACGATGGTGGTGGATGACGCCATTGTGGTGGTGGAGAATGTGGAAACCAAAATGGCGGAAGGGCTGGATCGCCTGCAGGCCACCGCCCAGGCGCTGCGGCAGATCGCTGGGCCGGTGATCGCCACGACCCTGGTGCTGCTGGCGGTGTTTGTGCCGGTGGCGCTGCTCCCGGGGATCGTCGGCGAGCTGTACCGGCAGTTTGCCGTGACGCTCTCCACCGCGGTGGCCCTGTCGAGCCTGGTGGCGTTAACCCTGACCCCGGCCCTCTGCGCGCTGCTGCTGCGCCCGCGTCCCGCCCGGCCGGCGGCGGTGTGGCGGGCGTTTAACCGTCTTCTCGACGGCACCCGCGACGGCTATGGGCGGCTGGTCGGCTGGATGAACCGCCGCCCCTTGCTGGCGCTGGCGGCGACGGTGGCGGCAGGCGCGCTGGTGGCGTTCAGCTTCACCTCGATGCCGAAAGGCTTCCTGCCGCAGGAAGATCAGGGTTACCTGTTTGCCAGCGTGCAGCTGCCGGAGGCGGCGTCGCTGGAGCGTACCGAAGCGGTGATGGCCCAGGCGCGTAAACTGCTGATGGCTAACCCGGCGGTGGAGGATGTGATTCAGGTGTCCGGGTTCAACATTCTCAACGGCACCAGCGCCTCTAACGGCGGGTTTATCTCGGTAATGCTCAAGGACTGGCATCAGCGGCCGCCGCTGGATGCGGTGATGGCGGATATTCAGCGCCAGCTGCTGTCGCTACCCGAGGCGACGATCATGACCTTCGCGCCGCCGACCCTGCCGGGCCTGGGCAATGCCTCGGGGTTTGATCTGCGCATCATGGCGCAGGCTGGTCAGTCGTCGGCGGAGCTGGAGCAGGTGACGCGGGAGATCCTCCAGCTGGCGAACCAGCATCCGCAGCTGAGCCGGGTGTTTACCACCTGGAGCAGCAACGTGCCGCAGCTGACCCTGACGGTCGACCGCGACCGGGCGGCGCTGCTGGATGTGCCGGTGGCGCAGATCTTCAGCAGCCTGCAGACGGCGTTCGGCGGCACGCGCGCCGGCGATTTCAGCCGTAACAATCGTGTCTATCATGTGGTGATGCAAAATGAGATGCAGTGGCGTGAGCGGGCCGAGCAGATTAGCGAGCTGTACGTCCGCAGCCGCGACGGCGAGCGGGTGCGGCTGAGCAATCTGGTCACCATTACGCCGACGGTGGGGGCGCCGTTTATTCAGCAGTACAATCAATTCCCGTCCGTGTCGGTGAGCGGTTCAGCGGCCGAGGGGGTCAGCAGCCGCACGGCGATGGCGGCCATGGAGCAGATTTTGCAGGCCCATCTGCCGCCGGGATATGACTATGCCTGGAGCGGGATCTCCTGGCAGGAGCAGCAGACCGGTAATCAGGCGGTGTGGATCGTGCTGGCGGCGGTGGCGATGGCGTGGCTGTTCCTGGTGGCGCAGTATGAGAGCTGGACGCTGCCGGCGAGCGTCATGCTCTCGGTGCTGTTCGCCATCGGCGGAGCGCTGCTCTGGCTGTGGACCGCGGGCTATGCCAACGATGTGTATGTTCAGATAGGGCTGGTGCTGCTGATCGCCCTGGCGGCGAAGAATGCGATTCTGATCGTTGAGTTCGCCCGTAGCCGGCGCGAGGAGGGGCTGTCGATAGTCGACGCTGCGCGAGAGGGGGCTACCCGCCGCTTCCGCGCGGTAATGATGACCGCGGTGTCGTTTATTATCGGTATCATGCCGATGATGCTCGCCACCGGCGCCGGGGCGCAGAGCCGGCGGATCATCGGCACCACGGTATTCAGCGGGATGCTGGTGGCGACGATGGTTGGCATCCTGTTTATCCCGTCGCTGTATGTACTGTTTCAACGTATGCGCGAGTGGGCGCATCGGCGGGGGTAAGCGCGGCGCTACCGGTCGGTAACGGGGATACTCCAGGCTGCAACGACTACCGGGCGGTCCCCTCTCCCTTTGGAAGAGGGGTAGGGTGAGGGTGGGTTTTGCGTTCACGTTGCGTTTGGGCGTGAGCCCCGCCTTATCTGCCGACCTCCGGTTCGCTGATTTCAGCGGGAATCAGCCCTGCTGCACGCCCGTAGATTTCAGGAGCCACACCATAGCGAACATACTCTGTAGGCCCGGTAAGCGCAGCGCCACCGGGCAAGGACATCGGGCACGGCGGCAATACCTTGCCCGGCCTGTCGTTAATTTATTCACTCTCCTGGCTGGAATGGCCGCCCCCAAACGCGCCCGCTATTTTCGCTCCACCGTTATCATGGTCACGAACGGATGATACTGCCACGGCACGCTGCCGCCTTTGCGGTACATCTTCGACAGGGTGCCGTCGAGATAAAGCATCTGCCGCACGCCAAGCTTTGACTGCGCATAGCAGGCAAAATCGTAAAAGTTGGTCTCGCGATCGCTGAGCATAAATACCACCCGGCCCTGCTTATCGATACCAACCCCGTTGCGCAGCTTGCGCGAACTGGCGGAGGGCTTCAGTCGCCAGTTGATGACGCCATTTTCAATCAGCATCGGGCCGGACTGCACCGCATAGCGGATGGCGGGAGAGGGTTTGTACGCCGGCAGCGGCACGATTTTCGCCCGGCCGTTTTCCACCAGGAATACGCCGCCGGGGCGGATAAAGAAGTTCCCGCCGCCGGCGGAGCGGTTTACCGGCGTCAGCCGTTTGCCGTCTTCGATATACAGCCCCAGCGGCGCGTAGGCCTTATCGTAAATGCCGCCGTTCATCGCCATCTGCACCCGGCCGTCGCCATCGATACCCGCCAGCAGCGAACGCAGGGAACCCCAGGCTTTGCCGTGCCGATCCTGCCAGTACATCGCAATGCGCTCTTTCTGCGCATCCACCCGATAGCTCTGCAGGGTCAGCGTTGGGTCGGTGAGGGTACAGGCGGCGCTGGCGACGGCGGCCAGGGGCAGCAGCGCCAGAGGGAGCAGGCAACGTAATAACATGGGCAGTCCTTTCTATAGTCTGCGCCGAGTATACCCGCCTCGCTGCCTTATGCCGCCCAAATCTCACAGTGTTTTTGCACCAGCCCGGAAAGCGAACCGCCGTTGGCGATAAAGTCGCGCATCTGCTGCGCCTCGCTGTGCGGCGATTTCGCCTGGCGAACCACCGCCTCCAGCGCTGCCGTCGCCTTCAGCTGATGGGCGAAAGGGGCCAGCCGGTCGGCGAACTGCAGGATCTCCTGGCGGATGCTGCGCTGCTCCCCGCTGCGCACGTCGGTGAGGGTCCCGTCCAGCCCGTAGCGGCAGGCCTGATAGCGGTTAAAGGGGTACAGCAGATAATCATCAGGCTGGTGCTTAAAAGGACGCTCCGTCAACAGCCAGCAGGCCAGGGTCTGAATAAAGCCGGCGATGTGGATCGCCTGGGCAAGGGTCAGGGGGGTGTCCATCACCCGCACCTCGACGGTACCAAACTGCGGGCTGGGGCGAATATCCCAGTGCAGATCCTTCATGCTATCGATCATGCTGGTGTAGCTCAGCTGGCGGAACAGGCGACGAAACCCCTGCCAGTCGGCCACCCACGGCATCGGACCGTTGTCGGGATAGGAGGAGAAGCGGTTCAGGCGTGAACAGGCGAAACGGCTGTCGGTACTGTCAAACCACGGCGAGGCGGCGTTAAGGGCGATGAAGTGCGGTACAAAGCGCGACAGGCCATGCAGCAGATAGATGGCGTCATCGCCGCTCTGGCAGCCGACGTGCACATGCTGGCCAAAGACCGTCGCCTGCTGTGCCAGATAGCCAAAATGCTCGACGGTTTTGACATAGCGCGGGTTATCGCTGATTTGCTGGCGCTGCCAGGCATGAAAGGGGTGGGAACCGCCGCCGCAGATCTGCAGATGATGGCGCAGCGCCGCGCGCTGGACCGCCTGCTGGATGGCGCTGAGCTGGATTTGCGCATGGCTGATGTCGCGGCACACCCCGGTGGCGATCTCCAGCATGCTCTCGGTGATGTCGTGTTTGGCTTCTCCCACGGTCAGCTCATGCTGGACGTCGGCAATCAGCGTCGAGGCATCCTGGCTGAGATCGTAACCCGGCGGGTTCACCACCTGCAGCTCCAGTTCGATACCGAGGGTAAAAGGATCGGAGCGGTGAAAATCGGCTAAAGGCATAGTCTCTCCCGGTCGATGTGTTCCCTGAAGTATATACCCGTCACACATTTACGTTGGCTTTGCTACGCAGCTTATCCATTCGCCTCGCGCCGCATCCCGCGATATTAGGCGACGCGTCAGGTCAATTGTTGCCCCCGTTCTCTTCGCCAACCCGTTGGCGGCCAAATTTGCGCGAGCCCACCACGCACAGCACCACGCCCAGCGTGACCGCCAGCATCAAGGGGCTGACGGTTTCGTGCAACAGCGCCGCCGACAGGCCTAGTCCGAAGAACGGCTGCAATAGCTGGAGCTGGCCGACGGCGGCGATCCCGCCCGCGGCAAGCCCTTTGTACCAGAAGATGAAACCGATCAGCATGCTGAACAGCGACACATAGCCGAGCGCCGCCCAGGAGGAGGCCGAGATGGCATGCCAGGAGGCGGGCTGAACCAGCAGCGAGGCGGGGAGCATCAACGGCAGGGCAATCACCAGCGCCCAGCAGATCACCTGCCAGCCGCCGAGCTCCCGCGTCAGCTTCGCCCCTTCCGCATAGCCGAGGCCGCAGACGATAACCGCCGCCAGCATCAGCAGATCGCCGCTGAGTGAGGCCGCCGCATTTTGCGTCAGGGCGAATCCCACCACCAGCAGGCTGCCCAGCAGCGAAAAGATCCAGAAAGCCCGCCGCGGGCGTTCGCCGCCACGCAGTACGCCAAAGAGGGCGGTCATCAGCGGCAGCAGACCAATAAACACAATCGAATGCGCCGAGGTAATGCGCTGCAGGGCCAGCGCCGTGAGTAGCGGAAAGCCGAGCACCACCCCGGATGAGACGATGATCAGGGACACAAGCTGCGCCAGGCGCGGGCGTTTTTGGCGAAAGCCCACCAGCAGCGCGATGGCAAGCAGCCCGGCGATAGAGGCGCGCAGAAAGGTCAATAACAACGGATCCATATCCTGCACCGCCAGCCGCGTCGCGGGCAGCGAACCGCTGAAAATGATCACCCCCAGTAAACCATGAAGCCATCCGGACCAGGGACCGGGCGCCGATTTATCCATTGCTGAATCTACCACGTTAACCTCGCGTTATCAGATTGGGCTGCGCCCGCTTGAGCATCGTCTGCGGCGATGGTAATGTGCCCAATCTAATACAATCAAATTATTGTCATAGATACATTTCGCGATGAAAGCCCGATATAAAGCCGTTGTCGATCGATATGCGCAGGCGATCCGCAGCGGGCAGCTGCCCGCGGGCAGCCGTCTGCCGACGCACCGTACCCTTGCCGCCGGGGAGCGCATCTCGCTGGCCACCGCCACGCGCGTCTACCGTGAACTGGAAGAGATGGGGTTGGTCAGCGGCGAAACCGGCCGCGGCACCTTCGTGCGCGACCTCTCACTGCCGCCGGGGCATGGGGTCGATCAGCAGGTGGTGGCCGCCGATGTCGTGGATCTCAATTTCAACTACCCTTCGCTGCCGGAGCAGGGCGATGCGCTGCGCGAGGCGCTCAGGCAGCTGGCGATGGCGGGCGATATTGACTCGCATCTGCGCTATCAGCCTCATGCCGGGCGGCTCGCCGAACGGGAAATTATCGCCCGCCATTTGACCTGCCAGCACTTTGCCCCGGACGCGGAAAATGTCCTGATCGTCAACGGCGCACAGCACGGGCTGGCGGTGACCGTCATGGGGCTGTTACGTCCGGGGGATGTGGTGGCGGTGGATGCGCTGACCTATTCGGGCTTCAAGGCTCTGGCGGCGCTGTATCATCTGGAGCTGGCGGCGATCCCCTGTCGACCGGAGGGGCCGGACCTGCAGGCGCTTCATACGCTGTGCCAGCAGCGGCGGGTGCGGGCGGTGTATACCATGCCGACGCTGCACAATCCGCTGGGCTGGGTGCTCAACACCGGGCAGCGGCAGGCGCTGGCCGATCTTGCGCGCCAGCACGATCTGCTGATTATTGAAGATGCCGCCTACGCCCGGCTGGTGAGCCGTCCGCCGCCGCCGGTGATCAGCTATGCGCCGGAAAGAACGGTGTATGTCACCGGATTTTCAAAAAATATCGCCACCGGACTGCGCGTGGGGGTGGTGATTTCTCCGCCGCGCTATCGCCCGGAGATTGAGCGCGCCATCCGGGCCACGACGTGGAATACGCCGACGCTGATAAGTTCGCTGATCTGCGCCTGGATTGAAGATGGCACGGTGGCGCGCTTTGAAACGCAGAAACGCCAGGATGCGCGACAGCGACAGCAGGTGGCCCGCGAGGTGCTTTGTGGGCTTCCCGTCGTCAGTCATCCCGATTCGTACTTCGTCTGGCTGCCTCTGGGTGAAGAGAGCCGGGCCGATCGGCTGGCGAATGCGCTGATGGAACGCCGCATTTCGGTATCGACCGCCGAGCCGTTCTGCGTCTCCGCCACGATCCCGCAGGCGTTGCGCATTGCGCTCGGATCGGTGCCTTTCGACAGCCTGCGCCCGGCGCTGCTCAGCGTGCGCGACGCCGTTGAGTATGAACAATACCGCTAACCCATCTGCTCCAGCTGGCCGCGCAGGACCTCCACCCCCTGGGCGATGGCGTCGGGGTTAATGGCGTGGAATCCCATGCGAAAATAGTTATCCGGCGGCGCGGCGCTGAGAAAATGGCGCGCCCCGGGCTCAATCAGCACGCCGGCGTGGGCGGCGCGCCAGGTGAGCTGCTGGGTGTTGATCTGCGCCGGGGTCTGCAGCCAGAAGGCGTTAGCATGTTCGCTCCCCGCCAGCGCGCGACACGACGGCAGATAGCGCTGCAGGGCGGCGTGCAGACGCTCCCAGCGCTGGGCGGAGTCATAGTGGTAGCGCCGCAGATGGGTTTCATAATGGCCCTGGGCAAGGAAGTGGGCCATCTGGTACTGAATGTTGGTCGGCGGATGGCGATAGACCAGCCGGCGCAGGGCGCGCGCCTCGTCGATCAGGTCCGGGTCGGCGACCATAAACCCCAACCGCAGCCCCGGTGACAGCGCTTTTGACAGGCTGCTGACATACACCACCCGGCCGCTGCGATCGCTGGCCTTCAGCGCCGGCAGCGGGTTGAGGGTAAAGTTACTCTCCGAGTCATAATCATCTTCAATAATGACCGCGTCATGGCGGACGGCATGCTCCAGCAACTGGCGACGCCGCGCACTGCTCATGGTCACCCCGGTGGGCACCTGATGACCTGGAGTGACATAGTAGTAATCGCAGGGACGCTCATTAAGCACGATCCCCTCTTCATCCACCGGGTGCGGCACCACCTCGGCGTCGGCGAGCAGAAAGGTGTTGATGGCTTCGCGGAAGCAGGGGTTTTCGACGCCAATGCGGGTGGTGGAAGAGAGCAGCAGTCGGGTCAGCAGGTAGAGGGCATTTTGCGAGCCAAGGGTGATGAGAATTTCATCCGTCGCGGCGACAATGCCGCGCTTGGGCAGCACCCGGGTGCGGATCTGCTCGATCAGCATCGGCACATCCTGGTCAATATGGTCGATGACCCACGCCGGGTCGCGCACCCCGCCGTGCAGCCAGTTCGCCGCCGAGCGCCAGGTGGCCAGCGGGAATTGCCGGGTATCGGGCTGGCCGTAGATAAACGGGTAGCGGTAGTGCATCCAGCCCGCCGGTTTGAGGATCGACTCCTGCTGGCTGGGGGTCATCTGCAGCCGGTCGCCCCAGCGTGGTGCAGCCGCTTCGCGCTGCGGTGCACTCTCGACGGCGGCAGGCGAAGCTTCATGATAGTCGGGATGCAGGTAGTAACCGCTGCGTGGGCGGCTAATCAGGTAGCCCTCGTTGACCAGACTTTCAAACACCAGCGCGGTGGTGTTGCGCGAGACGCGAAGCTGGCTGGCCAGCTGGCGACAGGAGGGCAGCGGGGTCTCGGCGGCGAAGATCCCGCTGAGAATGGCATTCACCAGCGTCTCTCGCACCTGTTCCTGCAAACCGCGGCCAGGCTGAAAATCAACGTGTAACAGGTGACGGATCATACGGGGCTCCTCTGGCAATAACGCATTGCGACCACCCGTTACACTCAGCAAATTCCATACCACCCTGCCGCCATCTGACACAGCGATGCGGCCCATCTGGCTCTATACGGAATTGAAAAACGCTCCCACATTAAAAACGTATTCAGCCGCCGTGGACCGGAACGTCCCCGGCCACTATTTTGCAGAAACCTTTTCGCGTTCTGGAATGAACCCGTCTGGCCAATCCATCAGGGGTGAAATAATGAAAAAATCATTGGCATCAATGTGTCTGAGCGCTGTATTAACGGTCGCTTTTTCTTATCACGCCGTCGCGGCCGATCTTCCGGAAATAGAAAAGTCCGGCACCTTGAAAGTGGCGACGGAAGATGATTATGCGCCGTTTAACTTTATGAATAATGGCCAGGCTGATGGCTTTAACAAAGATATGCTTGAGGAATTACGTAAGTACGCCAAATTCCATGTCGACCAGAGCATATTACCGTGGACCGGATTATTAGCGGCTGTCTCCACCGGGCAATACGATATGGCCTTAACCGGGGCGGTTATTACCGATGAGCGGCTGAAGGTCTTTGATTTCACCCCACCGTGGGCCTCCGCGCAGCACTATTTCGTCAAACGCGCTGGCGATACCTCGCTAAATACCATTGCCGATCTCAGCGGCAAAAAAGTGGGGGTACAGGCCGGGAGCGCGCTGCTGGCGCGTTTGCCGGAGCTGAAGGCGATGCTGGAGAAGACCGGCGGCAAGCTGGGACCGGTGGTGGAGTATCCCTCCTATCCGGAAGCCTACGCCGACCTGGCGAATAAGCGACTGGATTACGTGATTAACGTCGTCATCTCGGTAAACGACCTGGCGAAAGCCAAACCGAAGGTCTTCGCCAAAGGGCTGGCCGTCTCCGGACCGGGGTATATGGCGTGGCCGATCCCGAAAAACTCGCCGCAGCTGCTGGCCTATATGACCAGGTTTATGAACCACATGAAGGAGACCGGCAAGCTCGCCGAGCTGCAGAAAAAATGGTTCGGCGAAACCTATGACAACCTGCCGACCGAGGCGATCACCAGCCCGGAACAGTTTCACAAACTCGCCGGACTGTAATATTCCGCGGCGGGCGACCGCCGCCTGTTGTTGAGAAGGAGGGCCTCATGGATGCAATTTCCTGGCAGTTATTAATCGAAGGCGCATGGACGACCCTCTGGATTTCGGCCATCGCTATCGCCTTCGGGGTGGTGGCTGGCCTGCTGATCGCCCTGGTACGGATGCTGCGCCTGCCGGTGATCGACCAGCTGCTGGTGGTCTATATCAGTCTGGTCCGCGCGACGCCGCTGGTGACGCTGGTGCTATTTCTGTTCCTTTCCCTGCCCACGATGGGCATTAACCTCGACAAGAACGTGGCCGCCATCGTGGCGCTGACGCTTAACACGTCGGCGTTTAACGCTGAGATCTGGCGCAATGCCTTCCGCACCTTTCCGCGCGAACAGCGGGAGGCGGCGGAGTCGGTAGGGATGCGCCGCTGGACCTACTTCCGCTACATCATGCTGCCGCAGATGTGGATCGAGAGCCTGCCGGCGCTGGTCAATGAGATGTCTTTTTTGATCAAAGGTAGCCCGGCGATCGCCGTGATTGGCGTGGTGGATCTCACCCGGGTCACCAACCGTATATCCTCGGTCACCTACGAGCCGCTGTCGCCGATCCTCGCCGCCGGCCTGCTGTATGTGGCGATCATCGGCTGTTTGTTGAAGCTGCAGGGTATCGCGGAACGTAAAGCCAGGCGTCTGGCGCGCTAGGAACGGGAGGCATTATGAATCAGTGGGGCGTTATCTGGTCGGTTCGCGATAGCTTTATTGCCGGGTTATTCGCGACCCTCGAACTGTTTATTACCGCCGCCCTGGCGGCGCTGATTATCGGTATTGCGCTGTGTTATTTTAGCGAATATCAAAAGAAAGTGATTAACCGGATTATTATTGGTTTCGTCAGCCTGATGCGCGCGATCCCTTTTTTGATCCTCGCTTATCTTCTGTATTACGGACTGCCGCAGCTCGGTATTAGCATGGAGCCGTGGACCGCCGGTTTACTGGCCCTGATTATTTATCATGGCGCCTATTTCTTTGAAATATTGCGCAGCCAGCGGCGGGTATTTTCCGGCGGATATATTGAAGCGGCGATTGCTCAGGGCTTTTCTCGCTATGCCATTTTTCGGCGGATTATTTTACCCAATATCGTCTCTTCCGCCTTACCGCTGATCGGCAATCAGCTGATTATTTGCCTGAAGGACACCGCTTTCCTGAGCATTATTACCGTTCAGGAGATCACCGCCGCCGCCAACAGCGTCCAGGCGACCTATTTTATTCCGTTTAACGCCTTTATCGTCGCCATTGGGCTTTACTGGGCGATCAGCATTCTGCTGGAGCTGCTGATTAAGCGCCTGACCGCCTGGGGAGCCAAAAGAGGAATGAGCCATGCCTGAGTCTATTGCCGTAAGCGTCAAAAACGTCTCCAAACAGTTCGATAATGTGGAAGTCCTGCGGGATATTAACCTGACGGTGGAGAAGGGGACCGTGGTGAGTATTCTCGGCTCGTCCGGGTCGGGAAAATCCACCCTGTTGCGCTGTATGAACTGGCTGGAACAGCCGGACCGCGGTGAAATTCATATCGGCGGTCAGCGGCTGGGGATTGATGAACAGCGCGGCCGGGCGATGTCGCACCGCCAGCTGGCCAAAATCCGCGAGCGGGTGGGGATGGTCTTTCAGAGTTTTAACCTGTGGCCGCACCTGACCGTGCAGCAGAACGTCAGCGAGGCGCTGCTGCGCGTTAAGGGCATGAAACGAGACGAGGCGAAGGCCATGGCCATGCAGCAGCTGGAGAAAGTCGGCATGGCGCACAAAGCCGATGTCTACCCGATCACTCTCTCCGGCGGACAGAAGCAGCGGGTGGCAATCGCCCGTTCGCTGGCGATGTCGCCGGAAGTTATTCTCTTCGATGAACCGACGTCGGCGCTGGATCCGGAGCTGGTTAATGAGGTGTTGGGGGTAATGAAAGCCCTTGCCGCCGAGGGCTACACCATGGTGGTGGTGACCCACGAGATGGATTTTGCCCGCCAGGTGTCCAACGAGGTGGTGTTTCTGGAGAAGGGACTGCTGATAGAGAAGGCGCCGCCGGAGAAGTTCTTCACTCAGCCTGACTCCGAACGCGTCAGGCAGTTTCTGCAAAGCAGCCGTTAGTCCGGCCTGCATCCCCTGCCGGTATCGCCGGCAGGGGATGCGTCGGGTTTCGCTTAATCCCGGTCGATAGCGAACGGCTGCCACGCCTGACGCACCGGCATCACCTCCACCCGGTTAATGTTCATATGCGCCGGCAGCGTGGCGATATAAAACATCTGCTCGGCGATATCGCGCGCGCTCAGCGGCGTGGTGCCGCGATAGAGCTTATCCGATGCCGCCTGGTCGCCTTTGGTACGCACCAGGGTGAATTCGGTCTCGGCAATCCCCGGCGCCAGATCGGTGACCCGCACGCCGGTGCCAAGCAGATCGCAGCGCAGGTTATAGCTGAACTGCTTCACAAACGCCTTGCTGGCGCCATACACATGGCTGCCGGGATAGGGCCACTGCCCGGCGATCGAGCCGATATTGATAATACTCGCCCCGGCGCCATGGCGGATCAGCGTCGGCAGCAGGGCGTGAGTGACTGTCACCAGACCGGTGACGTTGGTGTCGATCATCGTTTTCCAGTCCTCCAGCGCCACCTCCTGCGCCGGCAGCGGCGACAGCGCCAGCCCGGCGTTGTTGATCAGGGTGGTGATATCGGCGAAATCGGCGGGCAGCGACGCCACGGCGGCAGCCACCGCCTCGCTGTCACGAACGTCAAGCTCAATAATATGCACCGGCACCCTGGCGGCGAGTCTGTCCTGCAAGGCCTTCAGTCGCGGATAGCGGCGCCCGCTCAGCACCAGCGACCAGCCCGCGTCGGCAAACACCTGCGCTGCCGCTTCGCCAAAACCCGAGGTCGCCCCGGTGATAAACACTACGTTGCTCGTTGCCATCTCATTCTCCTGTGCGGTTGTCCCTTCACTATAAAAACGCCGGACGACAAGGCACAGGGCCAGACGACGGGCGGGGATGTGACACCGTGTCACATCGTTATGCGCGCACTGGCTCTATCCGATTTGCGCGGCCAAGGCCAATGATGAAGCCAACCACTACGACATGAGAGAGGGCAGGGTATGAAGCTGGCAATTCACAACGAGGTCGCGGTAAGCAATGACGAAGTTCGGCAATTAGATCGCGCCTATGTGTTTCATTCATGGTCGATGCAGGGCAATCTCAACCCGCTGGTCATCGCCGGGGCGCAAGGCTGCGAGCTATGGGATTATGAGGGGAACACCTGGCTCGATTTCAGCAGCCAGCTGGTGAACGTCAACATTGGCTATCAGCACCCCCGGGTATTGGCGGCCATGAAGTCGCAGCTGGAGACCCTGGTCACCATCGCGCCCGCCACCGCCAACCTTGCCCGCGGCGAAGCGGCGAAGCGCATCGTCGATCTGGCGCCGGCGGGCTTCAGTAAGGTGTTCTTCACTAACGCCGGGGCGGATGCCAATGAGAACGCGATTCGCATGGCGCGGCTCTATACCGGGCGCGACAAGGTGCTGTCGGCCTATCGTTCCTATCATGGCAACACCGGCAGCGCGATCGCCGCTACCGGCGACTGGCGCCGGGTGCCGAATGAGTTCTCCCGCGGCCACGTTCACTTCTTCAACCCCTACCTTTACCGCAGCGAGTTCAACGCCGCGACTGAGGAAGAGGAGTGCCAGCGCGCGCTGGCGCATCTGCGGCGGATCATTGAATGCGAGGGGCCGACGGCCATCGCGGCGATCCTGCTGGAGTCCATCCCCGGCACCGCCGGGATCCTCGTGCCGCCGGCAGGCTATATGCAGGGCGTGCGCGCCCTGGCCGACGAGTTTGGCATCGTGCTGATCCTCGATGAGGTGATGGCCGGCTTTGGCCGCACCGGCAGCTGGTTCGCGTTCGAGCAGGATGGCGTGGTGCCGGATCTGGTGACCTTTGCCAAGGGGGTTAACGCCGGCTACGTGCCGGCGGGCGGGGTGCTGATTAGCGAGCCGATTGCCCGCTACTTTGACGATCACTTCTTTGCCGGGGGGCTGACCTACTCCGGCCACCCGCTGGCGATGGCGGCGATTGTCGCCACCATCGACGCGATGAAAGAGGAGAAGGTGGTTGAGAACGCGGCCTCTATCGGCAACGAGGTGCTGCGCCCCGGTCTCGAGGCGCTGGCGGAGAAGCACGCCATTATCGGCGAGGTGCGCGGTCGCGGCCTGTTCCAGGCGCTGGAGCTGGTGAGCAGCCGTGAACAAAAAACGCCGCTGACCGCCGCCGACATGGCTGCGATCAAAGGGGCCTTAACCGAAGCCGGGCTGCTGGCCTTTGTGGTGGAGAACCGCATTCACGTGGTCCCGCCGTGCACCATTACTGCTGAGCAGGTGGCGCAGGGGCTGGCGATTTTTGATGCGGTCTTTGCTCGCTTTGCCAGTCTGGCGAAGTAGGGGAGGGGGCCGGATACTGTTGCCCGGCGGCGCGCTTGCACGGGCCTACGGGGTGTGAGCCTGTGAGTGGATCCTGTAGGCCGGGTAAGGCGCAGCCGCCACCCGGCGAAATAACGTCACAACTGAATATTTCCCTGTTCGCGCTGCGTCTGGCAGGGCTACAGCTTCTGTGTTAATTCCGGGCAGATTGCGCTCCCAATATTTCTTCTGCGTTATGTCATTCATGGCGCAGGGAGCGCACAGGGGGCGGCCAGTCGCCGCCGCCCCCTGTACCCCCGGGCTCCGGCCAGCAACATCGCCGCTGCGCGGTGCCTTCGACTTATCCCTGCAGGCTTCGGGTCGGGCCGAGGCAGCGTCCCTGCAAAACACGGCCCTCAGCCCGCATCCATGCGGGCTGCCCCGGCCTGCCGGGAACGTCTCAGCGATGTTGAGGCCGCCAGCACCGGCAGTTTCAGCGACCCCAGCGCCAGCGGTGATTTGGGGCTGTAGGCCGGGTAAGGCGCAGCCGCCACCCGGCGAAATCAAGGATACCGTGCCTGATATCTTGCCCGGCGGCGCTGCGCTTGCCGGGCCTACGGGGTGTGAGCCTGTGAATGGATCCTGTAGGCCGGGTAAGGCGCAGCCGCCACCCGGCAACACCACGGGTACCGTGCCTGATTATTGCCCGGCGGCGCTGCGCTTGCACGGGCCTAAACGCCAGCCGGACAGTTCCCTCTCCCTTCGGGAGAGGGCCAGGGTGAGGGGAAGCACTACAGTGTTGTTGTTTATGTTATCGGTGGCTTCAGCGTAGTTTGCGCTCCCGGTTAATTGTCTGCGTTATGTCATTCATGGCGCAGGGAGCGCACAGGGGGCGGCCAGTCGCCGCCGCCCCCTGTACCCCCGGGCTCCGGCCAGCAACATCGCCGCTGCGCGGTGCCTTCGACTTATCCCTGCAGGCTTCGGGTCGGGCCGAGGCAGCGTCCGTGCAAAACACGGCCCTCAGCCCGCATCCATGCGGGCTGCCCCGGCCTTCCGGGAACGTCTCAGCGATGTTGAGGCCGCCAGCCCCGGCAGTTTCAGCAGCCCCAGCGCCAGTTGTGATTTGGGGCTGTAGGCCGGGTAAGGCGCAGCCGCCACCCGGCGAAATCAAGCTACCGTGTTAAGTTCCCTGCTGTCGCTGAATTAATTGAAGAACATCCCCCTAAGCGTCAGCAGCAAGCTGCCGCCGCTAAGGCCCCGGAAATCACGCCCTTTACGTCGTAAACGCCGTAAAGCCCGCTCACCGGGGTTAAAAGGGATTACTTTAACTTCTTCATTGCTGTTAGCGGGTTAAAGCTAATCAGGGCAGGGGGTAGGGTGGCAGAATTTATAGCCCGGCAACCGGCTACGCCGGGCTTTCGGCGCCATTTCACTCCACAGACACATGTAACCTCATCTGGCGCCTCCATGCCGCTGACGCGGCATCGAGAAGCTTCCCGATGCTGTAAGTCTTAATGTCTGCTTTGTGCCAGGTGCGGACGTTGCAATTATGCGATAGAGATCAACTAAGAATTATTACAGCGAAGCTAGTTTCATAAGCAACGCATTGTTGCTCTATAAGTTTTAGGCGATAGCCCATAGATACGCTTGAAAGCTGAGCTAAAAATACTTTCTGACTGATAACCTAAACTGAAACCGATGTCTTTGACGCTTCTGTTTCCTAAGCGAAGCATTTTACTTGCAAGCAGCATGCGCCAGTTTGTTACATAACCAATCGGGGTCTGCCCGGTCAGGCCACTGAATGTTTTGCTAAATCCAGCCCTCGACATACCGGCTGTGGACGCTAATTCATGCAGCCGCCAGTTTTTTTCTGGTTCGTTGTGTATGGCATTAAGCGCTGCAACAATCCGCGGGTCTTTATATGCTTTGAGAATTCCCTTATGGGAAGTGGAGCTGCTTTCATACCAGGCACGTAGCGCTTCAATCATAATCAGGTGCATCAGATGATTACATGCCTGAGATGCACCCGGTCGGTTTGAAAGCTTTTCTATAAATAACAACTTCATCAGTGGGCTAAGCCCGGTAGGCTCATCAGGCTGGGTTTGAAAGAAGATTGTTTCAGGCAATTCTTGTAGTAAAAGCTCAGATGAAACGAGATCGATCTCCATTTTTCCAGCGATCAGTATGTTGTCATCTCCGCCGTAATTGATGGTTTCGCGAACGCGGGGTCTTTTCTCTTCGGTAGATTCTAATGGCGCGCATTCCCGGTTGGTTGCCATCACAAATCTCATTTTTCTGGTGAGAATGACCCCTTCACCAACACCTAATGTCTTCCATGTCAGTTCGTCTTCGAGCCGAAACAAAAAAGATCCTTTTCTGACAACAATAAATTTGAACCCATGAAACCCCGGAAATGTCATTGCCCAGTTGTTGCCTGTAGAAAGACCGGCAGTTGTATAACTCGTAGCAGAGAGCAGGTTTAAGATATCAGAAAAGGGATCCATTGGACTCTTAGTAAAGAAAAATAGACTTTACATTATTATTAAGCCAAAAAAGGTACATTACAATAGCTGCCATTGATGTAACACACACAACGTTCCTCCCCATTAAGGAGAATATTGATGCTCTACACTACTCTCAACAACAGCGTTAAAATGCCTTTACTCGGCTTTGGCGTCTACCAGATGGTAGACCTTCACGAATGCGAAGCCGCTGTTTTTAATGCCATAAAAGCAGGTTATCGACTTATTGATACGGCTGCGGCCTATGAAAACGAAGAGGCCGTTGGCGCGGCAATTGCTCGCAGTGACGTCTCGCGTGAAGCGTTATTTATAACAACCAAAGTGTGGGTTCAGGATGCAGGTTACGAAAATACGCGCAAAGCATTTTTCCGCTCCCTTGAAAGGCTCAAGCTCGACTATCTGGATCTTTACCTGATTCATCAGCCCTATTCAGATGTATTTGGCTCCTGGCGTGCGATGGAGGAACTTTATGAAGAAGGTTTAATTCGTGCAATTGGCGTGAGTAATTTTGCTCCCGACCGACTAACTGACTTAATAACCTTCAGCCGCATTGTTCCTGCTGTCAATCAGGTCGAGACACACCCTTTCCATCAACAAATTAATAATGCTGAATTTATGAAAGCATCTGGTGTTCAGCCTGAATCGTGGGCGCCTTTTGCGGAAGGTAAAAATCAAATATTCACCCATCCTGTTCTACTGCCTATCGCCCGCGCGCACAACAAAAGTGTGGCTCAGGTTGTGCTTCGCTGGTTAATTCAGCGCGGAATTGTGGTCATACCTAAGTCAGTAAAGCCCGAGCGTATGCGTGAAAACTTCGATGTTTTCAATTTTTCTTTGAGTGATGAAGAAATGCGTTCAATTCAGTCTCTCGACACGGGAAGAACACTCTTTACTGAGCATACCGACCCTGAGCGTATCAGGAACGTGGCAACCCGAAAATTCAATACCTGACGGCAGGCAGACTTGAATCAACACAAAACCGACTACATTGAGCATCTTTCGAGTGCGGGACATATGAGTAATAGAGACAAAGAACTTTTTGCCATAAACAGGGATGATGTTGTGTTTATTTTTGTCGACCTTCAGGAAGGTCTGATACGAAAGAGTAAAACAATGGAGCCTAACGCACTGTCCTCAAACACGGCAGGTTTGGCTCAGGTTGCCCATGCAATCAGTGCCCCTGCTCTTTTTTTTACCGTTCCTCAGGAGGCTAAGGAAGGTGAGCCACTGCCAAAACTCCAGGGATATGCAAATGACAGTAATACCTTTTATCGAGTCATCGCCGATCCGTTCCTGGTCAATTCAATCACCATCGCACTGGATAATTTAGCGCGTAAAACATTGATTATATGCGGGTATAGCGCAGAAGTTGGAGTGTTGCTGACTGCACTTGGAGGCCTTCGTCAGGGGTATAACGTATTTATTCCGGTTGATTGTGTTGGTAGCCAGTCACTGAGAACTGAAACGGTGGTACTTAAACAGGCTGAAAAGGCTGGCGCTGTAATAACATCCCTTGCAACACTGGCGGCACAGCTGGCTCCGGACTTTTCTAGAGAGCCGGGAAAGACAATATTATCTGTCATCTCAAATGCCAGGTGTTGACAGGAATAATAACTCTTATGATTAGTGTCACGGCAGGACGGCTTGCGGAAAATTGGCATCTGAATATATACAGATCCACGTATTCCAAAGGTCAGCTCCTCGCTCATAGCGGACTGCGCTCACTTATTGCAGTGGGCGTTACCTTGAGTTTAATGCCAGCCTGGTACAGTCAGGTTGACAGTACTTGTTTCAGGCTTTCGTCATTAAAAACGGTTCCGGTCTTCAGGACGCCATAACACCAGTGCACCAGT
>OGHW01000214.1_pt1 | contig 67732 bp, 49 predicted proteins | sample 1571641 | NCBI WGS metagenome assembly OGHW01 (sample SAMEA2582066, study PRJEB24529) | metagenome | biome: Human gut stool | place: China | collected 2011 | reverse complement strand
AAACCCCCACCGTCCTTCAAGGCCCCCCGGCCACTCGCCGAAACACGGCGAGCCGACGATGGACTGGCAATCATTGACTATAAAGAAGTAGTACAGATACGCTCTTGAGTTCTCAAACCACCACCACGCCAGCAGACCGCCCCGAACCATGGGAGCCGGGCCGCCGTGCCGGGCAGCAAGAGATAAACATACACGGGAACCCGCGCCCGCGCAACCCCGCAGGCACGGAAGGACCCGGAACCGTTGCAAACACACGCCTCCCCCGGCGTGTCGAAAACCCGGGAAAACCATCCGGAAATCACCGACACCACCAGAATAGCCCCGCAAAACTACGTCCAGATAAACGCCATCCGAATAACAAACGGCGTGTCGCACACATCGTAAGGCAAAACGCCAAAGCCAACCGACGCCAATCGCAAACGAAAGCGATAGACCCATAAGCGCCGCGAAGCCCGAAACGAGTCTTTTCCGATTACACAAGGCGCACGGGGCGGCGAACGAAGAAATTTCCGATATGAAAAAGCCGGAAGCAACTGCACGAACAGCTGACTTCCGGCTTGATCATTCACTGATCATTCAGTTATGGGATACGGAAACGAGATTACTCGGCCTTATCGGGTTCGACCGTAGCCACGGTCTTCCTGCGGGCCATGTAGCGCTTGATGGTCAGAGCCTCGAGCGCAAGGGCCAGCACCGCGGTCACGCCCCAAGCCACATACATGGCGGTCTTCCAGACCGGGGTCGCAACCTTCGGCTCGCCATCCGCATACTGCCAGCTGTTGGCTGCGGTGTACAGGATGTTGTGAGCAGCCTGACGCATTGCCTTCACGGAAGTCGCGGACTTGTCGGTGATGTGGTTGGTGATCTTAGTGGTGGCAAGCATCGCATCGTTGCCCGCACGCACTTCCTGATCAGCGTTCTGGTAGCCATAACCGCCGAAGTAATCAGTCAGGACGAAGCCCTTGAAACCCCACTCGTCGCGTAGGACGGTCTTCAACAGAGCGGCATCGCCACCGGCATAAGTGTTACCGATGTAGTTGAAGGCGCTCATGACGGCCTGTGCACCGCCTTCCTTCACACTCATCTCGAACGGCTTGAGATAGATCTCACGCATGGCCTGCTCGTTGGACCAGGTGCAGAGCATCTCGGTACGCTTAGTCTCCTGATCATTCATGGCGAAGTGCTTCATGAAGGAGTACACACCCTTTTCCTTGGCGCCGACAATCTGATTGGACGCCATGGCACCGGAGAGCAGGGCATCTTCCGAGAAGTACTCGAAGGTACGACCGGAGAAGGCATTGCGATGGATGTTCATAGCCGGCGCATACCAACCAGCCACATGCATGTCATGAGCCATGTCTCCAATCATCTCTCCGAACTGCTTGGCCAAATCCTTGTTCCAGGTGCAGGCGAATGCAGTGGAGGCAGGGAAACCGATGGAACCGACGCCGGTGAAGTTGTTGTTCAGCGATGCCGGGCCGTCAGCGTCGGTCAGTTGGACCTTGCCGACGGACTTCACAGCCTGAGTACCATAGCCGCCGTTGGCGATGAGGTTGTCCATATCATCGAAGGTGAGCTGGTCAAGAAGCTTGTCCCAATCGGCATCGTCATAGTCCTTGCCATACATATCGGCTAGCTTCAGACCATTCTTGGCGCCGGTGGTCGGCATTTCGTCGGAATCGTCGTCGAACTTGGTCGGATCGTAATTCGAATTGTTGTAGAAGGTCTCCTTGGCCTTGTCGGACATTTCGAAATTGGTCGGAGCCGCAGTGGCTTCCTTGTAGTTCGCGAAGTGGTTCGCACGACTCAGGTAGGTCACATCGCCCGCGACGTCATCGAACTGGTTCGTGGCCACGGTCTGGTCACCGCTATGCGTGTTCGAATCGGAATCATAGGTGATGGTGTCATCCACGGTGACCTTCTGATCGGCGATCACGGTATGCGAGTCGGACTGGATGGAGATGTCGTAGTCGCCCTTCTCCAGCACGTATGCCTTCGCGTCCTTGTAGTCATAGGAGGCCATGTCGTCATCATCGAATTCGACCTTCACCGTCTCGGAGGCACCAGGCTTGAGTTCCTTGGTCTTCTCGAACGCCACCAGGTTCGTGCTGGCCTTCTCGATGCCGCCATCGGTGTATGGCGGGTTGTAGTAGACCTCGACCACGTCCTTGCCGGCCTTGTCGCCGGTGTTGGTCACGGTCACGTCCACGGTGACCTTGCCATCCTTATAGGTCACATCATTGAGCTTCTGCTCGAACGAGGTGTACGACAGACCATAGCCGAACGGGAACGCGACCATGGAATCATAATCGATGGCCCCCTCGGCCGCAGCGGTCTCATAGAACTTATAGCCCACATAGATGCCCTCGGAATAATTCACGAAAGCCGGGATGGCAGTGATGTCATCGCCAGTGAAGCCCTTATACTTTGCGGCCTTGTCCGCCATGTTGGTGTATTCGAACTTGCCGAAGTTGTTGTACGACACGGAAGTGGCCAGGTCCTTGAGGAAGGTATCGGAGGTCTTTCCGGAAGGATTGGTTTTGCCGGCGAGCACGTCGCCCAAGGCGGAGAAGCCGGTCTGACCCGCCGGCGGACACCATACCACGGACTTGATCTGCGGATAGTTGGACAGGAAGTCAAACTGGAAGGTGTTGGCACCGTTGTAGACAAGCGTGACCTTATCGAAGTTCTTGGTGACCAGGTCGATCATGTCGCGCTCGGTCTGGGAAAGCTGCAGGAAGCTTTCACCATCCTTAAAGTCCTCATAATCCTTGGAATTGTTGGTATAGGTGATACCGTCAGCCTTCATGTTCGTGGGAAGATCGGCACCCTCGCCGCCGACGCGGGTGATGGTGATGACGGCTTCATCGGAAAAGCTCTTGGCGTCGGAGATCAGCTTGTCGGAATACTGCTTGGCCGGAACCTCAGGCAGGGTCCAGTCCTGCGCCCACATGCCGACTTCCGGACGATCCGAACGATAATCGGTGTACAGCTTGGACAATTCGGAATTGGTCTCGATTCCGGCTTCCTTCATGCCATCGAGCAGGGAGGTGGTGGCATACTGCTTGCTCATCGAACCGGAGCCAGTGCCGCCATAGACCGGATTGGTGGAGCCCCAGCCGAACACGTTGACCTTCTTGTTGGACAACGGCAGGTTGGAGTCGTCGTTCTTGAGCAGGGTAATCGCTTCCGACTGCACCTCCTTGGCCAGCTCGTTGGCCTTGGATACCGTGGTGTCGGAAAGCTCGTACTTGGTGATGGTCGCATTGTTCAGCAATGTCGACAACGGACCGGACATCATCATGGACACGGCGACGACGATGCCGACCAGTGCCACGATCCAAGATTCGGAATGGATGATTTTACGGGTTGCGATTTCCTTGACCGTCTTCCTGTTGACGGCGAAGGTGATGATCAGCGCGAGCACGAACAACACGCCAATCGCAATCAGATACGGCGTCAGTGAACCGAGAACGTTCATGACGTCAGCCATGTTGATCTGCAGCATGGTATGTCTCCTCCTTGATTCTCATAACCAAACGACATGCAGCCTCGATACCGTTGTCGAAGCCAAGCGACTACACGGCACTGCCCCGCGCCGCTGCGTCACCAAGAAGTGAGGACACCTCTTCATGCCGATGTTTTGATTTCATCAAACCCCGTCCGAAAAGGGTCAGTCATTCTCCCAGCCTGTCGATTCGCGTGCATAATCTGCATGTATTCCGTGCATGATTTGCATGGAAAATACACCCTTTCAGCGCGTGAGAGACAAGAATAAGATGCCGCAAAGTACGATGGTTGCCATGAGCGACTTAAGCGCATTGAATCTGGAAGAGGGCAGCCTCGTAGGCGGCTATACGCTGATCGCCCGACTTGGCTCGGGCGCGATGGGATCGGTATGGCGTGTGCGGGACGATGGCGGTCACCAGTATGCGATGAAGATTCTGCGCGACTCCCTGACCGAAGACGGCACCTCGGCGGAGGCCTCCCGCGATCAGATGACGGCCCGCGAACGACTGCGCCGTGAGGCGATGTCGCTGCAGAAAGTACGTCATCCCGGCGTATGCGGCATCGTCGACATGGAACTCGACGACGCCCTGGCATTCATCGTCACCGAGCTGATCGAGGGGAAGAACCTGCGTGAGGACGTACGCATCAACGGCCGTTACGTCGGCGATGATCTGGAGCGACTGTCCCGCAAGCTCATCGCAGCAGTGAAGGCGGTGCATGCGGCCGGCATCGTGCACCGCGACATCAAACCGACGAACGTGATGGTATCCACCACCGGCCCGGTATTGGTGGATTTCGGCATCGCCATGGGCGAGGGTGAAAGCCATGTGACCCGCACTGGCCTGGTGATGGGTACACCGGGCTTCATCGCGCCGGAAATCATTGACGGTACCGAATCGGATGAGATGACCGACTGGTGGTCGGTGGCGTCGGTATTGGCGTTCGCCGCGACCGGCGAGCCGGTATTCGGTACGAAACCGATGATGGCGGTGCTGGAACGTGCGGCCGCCGGTAATGCGAACCTGTCCGGATTGCCTGCCGGCACCATGGCAGCGCTTCGATCGGCGCTCGATCCGGACCGCTCGAAGCGCTGCACACCGGATGCGTTGCTGCAGGCGATTGCATTGGATGCACTCAACCCGCTGGTTTGGCAACAGGCACAACAGTCTGCACAAACCCCGCCCGCAGGTGACGCGACGGAGATGATGCCCCCTTTTGATGAATCCGCCCAAGGAGACGTCTCCAACCCGCGCACATTATGGTATTTGCAGGACGACGTCGGAGGAGAAGACGCCATCGGTACGCAGACCATGCCGCGAATCGGAGAGGCCACGCAGGTCATCGCCGCCGACACGGACGCACCTACCAGAACGCTTGGAACCATGGATGTAGACACCGATGTCATACCGACACAAGGTGGCACGCGACCACTTCCGCGGACTTTGCGGGGCGAACAAACGCAAACGATGCCGACCATGCCGATGCAGGATGCCTGGAATCCGCAAATCGCACCGACGCAGGTTGACCCGACCATCAAACCGGCCTTGCAACGCGTGGTGAATCAATCAACGGCACAGGCCGCACCGCAACCGTTGCCGCCGTCCGTAATTCCGCACGCCGACATCGCGCAAAGCCAACAACTACCGATGCAGCAGCCGTCGCAGCCATACGTAGTCGCCGGCCAGCCATCGCAATTCGCGTCGGCCATACCGCAGAACGCAATCGACCCGAACGCGCCGCAACCGCCGAATCCCGCGGATGTCAAACGCGGTGAATATCTGTCGCGGGGCGTGCTGCCCTGCGCTCTGCTCTCCATACCGGTGGCGATCTGCGCATTGCTCTCCCCCTGGATGGCGCTCGGCGTGGCCTTGGCACTCAGCTGGGTGCTGTTCACCATCGGATGCAATGTGGAGTCACAGCTTGAACGCGAAGGCCGCCGAGGCGGCGAACGACGGAAATCCGATTGGGCCATCCGCGTGGCCAGCCTGCCTTGGCACATGCTCAAAGGCTTTGGCTACGCCTGTGCCCGCATGCTGATCATGGTGATCATCATGGCATTGGGATTGGCGATATCCACGCTTGCCTTGCATCTGCCATATGCGCTGCTCGATGTCGACCTTTTCGGTCTGACCGTTCCCCTGCCGACATTCACCGAGGGACCGCTTTCGCAAAGTGGACTCGTACAGGCGGGATTCGGCGTAATCGGCTGGCTGGTGGCAGCCATCGCGCCGGGCGCGATGGTGATGCGGCTCGGCGCCGGGTCATTACGCGGCGCACGGTAGACGGCCGAGCATTATCGGGCGAACGCCCTCGAAACCGTGCGACGTACCGCTCCGAATCTCCCTTACGTATCGATAAGGTCTCGCCGTTACTATGGTGCACAGCAACATGGTGCCGCAATCACTGGGAAAGGAATGGGATGGCCCAGAGCAACAAGAACGCGCAGAAGCGCGAGAGCCGCGCCGAGCGGAGGGCCGCCGAAGCCGCGGCCATCAAGGCGCGTGCCGAACAGGCGGAAAAGGAACGCAAGCAGCAGACGATGATCGGCGCCATCGTGGTGGCGGTATTGGTGATTCTCGTCGCCATCGGCGCGTTCACCGTCTATCACAACATACACAAGACAAGCGATGCGCAGGATGAGCTCACGGTCGAGCAGGCCTATGACAAACTGCAGGAAATCAAGAACACGCCGACTTTGGTCGACAAGAAGGGCGGCCTGCTGATTTCCAAGAACGGTTACGGCAAATCCGTGGAAGGCGCGCCGACCATCGCCATCTATATGGACTTCCTGTGCCCCGGTTGCGGCAATCTGCATCGTCAGTTGGATGAGGATCTGCAGAAAATGATCGATGCGGGTCAGATTAACCTGGATCTGCATTTCATGGCGTTCATGGACCGCTGGTCCACCGACGAATATTCCAGCCGTGCAGCCAACGCCGCCATGTATCTGGCCGAGCATGACAGCAATCCGGAGCATCTGATCTCCTTCTTGGAGAAGATGTATGCCGAAGATTTCCAGCCGGAGGAAGGCTCGAACTACAAGTCGGTGAGCGACGCCAAGATCAAGAAGCAGATGATTGCGGCCGGCGTTTCCAAGGATGTCGCCGACAAGGCGTTCAACCGCGAATATCAGGATTGGCTCGACGCCATTGACACGTATACGCCGAAGCGTTCCGAATTGTGGAATGTGAGCGGCAACTACAAGGGCAGCATGACCACGCCTACGGTGACCATCAACGGCAAGTTCTGGGATATGAACCAGCTGTCGACCGCCAAGATGACCACCGCTGAAGGCCTGCTCGAAGCCATCGGACTCAAGGCGGATCAGGTCGGCGTCGCCGGCGACATGCCGTCCATCGGTTCCAAGAAAGGTCCGATTTCCGTCACCACCGGCGAGTAGTGACCAGCCACCAGCGCGCCCTAAGGCGCACAAGTCGAGTTGACTGCTTTGGGTGCGCTGGTTATGCTATTCAAGCGTTCCACTTTTCGAAAATCCATTTCGGCAGGTGACAACAAGCCTCCTTAGCTCAGATGGCCAGAGCGGCCGCCTTGTAAGCGGCAGGTCGTCGGTTCGATCCCGACAGGAGGCTCGAACCCGATTTCTCTCGGGAATAATTCTTACCATGGGTAAGTAATCCAGAAGCCTTCCCCCAACTTGTGGCTTCTGGAAATCGGGCGAGGCGTCCCCCAACCCGTCTCGCCCGATATAGGGGGCAGGATATCCCCTTCTCTCCTGCCCCTTTTTCTTTTACTAATCCCCGAAAATGTGGCGGTATGGCCAATGCGCCGGAAAAACCGGTCTCTCATTCTGCACTGACCATTAGAATGGCGACGTTATATGCCTGTATCGGAAAGAGGAGCTATGGCGAGAAGATGGACCCCTCAGAGGTTTGTGATGCTACGCCGTGTACGTGTTGTCATCTGCGTCACGACGGTCACCCTCGCTTCGGTGCTGGCATTCGGAGTAGGGGCACGCAAGACGGTGGCGTTGACGGTGAACGGCGAGACCACCACCGTGACCACGTATGCGATGAGCGTTGACCGTCTGTTGCAGGAACAGCAGGTGAAGGTGAAGACCCACGATCTGGTGGAATCCACATCATCTGGCACCCTGCAAAACCATTCCGTAGTGACGGTACGCAGCGCCTATCAGACCACCGTCACCATCGACGGCCAAGAAGTGCCGTTCTGGACGGTGGCGACCAGCGCCGATCAGCTGCTTGGATTCTTCGAGGCGAACGAAGCGGAGGCGTCGAAGATCACCGTCAACATCGATAACGTTTACAACAAGCTCACCGGAGGCCTGGTCATCAATCAGAGCGGCCCGGTGACCGTCATCGCCGACGGTAAAAGTTCCGTATCGCCCAACGGCAAGCTGCCGGCGGCCTCCATTCTTGATTCCAAAGGAATCATCCTGAACAAAGAGGATCGCGTCAGCGTCGAAAAAGACAATGGCGAGACCATTCTGCGCGTGCAACGCGTAACTCATGACGAGCAGACACGTACGAAAACCGTGCCGCACGGCACCCAGACCATCATCGACGCGAGTCTGCAGCCCGGCGAAGCCGTGGTAAGGCAGGAAGGCGAGGATGGCGAAATCCAGCAGACCTATGACGTCACCTATGTGGACGGCGTTGAGGAAAGCGAAAAGCTGATCAACGAGGTGACCACAAAAATCGCCATCGATCAGATCATCGCCGTCGGTCCGGAAAAGACCGAGAGCTCCGATGCCGACAATGCCGACAACGGCCAAGCCGATTCCGGAAGCAACGACAGTGATTCGAGCAAGTCCGACAAAAAAGACGAGTCGGACAAGAAAGATTCGGATTCGACCGACAAGAAGAACGATTCCTCCGAGAAGAACGATTCGACGTCCACTCCAACCACTGAGCCAACGCAAACACCGACCCCAACGCCGACGCCGACACAGCAACAGACACAGACACAGACGACAACGAACCCTTCGGACGGCTGTCGACTCTACCATCCATCGGCCGCCCAGGCACAGACCTATGCGGCCGGCGCGGCAGCCCAGTATGGCTGGACCGGACAGCATTGGACCAATCTGGTCAAACTATGGAATCGTGAATCCAGCTGGCTGTGGTATTCGGAGAACGCGTCATCCGGAGCGTACGGCATTCCGCAATCCCTGCCAGGCAGCAAGATGGCCTCTTTCGGCGCGAACTGGCGTGATGACGCAGCCGTGCAGATCGATTGGGGCCTGAATTACATTGCGCAACGCTACGGCAATCCGACGAAGGCCTGGGAGCATTCCGAACAATATGGCTGGTACTGATGGAAAACGGAAACAACGAACACATGACTGAACACACGACCAATAACGCCATGCAGGGCCATCTGCTGGGAGCCGCTGACATTCGCCGCATTGCCGACGAGGCCGGCATAAGCCCCACCAAGAAATTCGGGCAGAATTTCGTCATCGACCCCGGTACCGTACGTCGCATCGTGCGCGAAGCTGCAGTGACGGCCGACGATCATGTGCTGGAGGTCGGGCCGGGTCTCGGCTCGCTGACCTTGGCGATTCTGGAAACCGGCGCGTCAATGACCGCCGTGGAGATCGACCCGTCATTGGCCGAGCGTCTGCCGAACACCATCGCCGAATTCATGCCGGATGCCGTGGAACGCTTCCGTGTGATCAATCGTGACGCATTGACCGTCTCACCGGAGAACCTGCCGGATTTCAGCGGCGACGATACCTTCACGTTGGTGGCCAACCTGCCGTATAACGTGGCCACGCCGATTCTGCTCACCTTGTTGGAACGATTTGACAATCTGCATTCCTTCCTGGTGATGGTGCAAAAGGAGGTGGCCGACCGTCTGGCCGCGAAACCGGGGTCGAAGATCTACGGCACCCCAAGCGTGAAGCTCGCCTGGTACGGTACGGCCGAACGTGCGGGCATCATCGGTCGTAACGTGTTCTGGCCGGCACCGAACGTGGATTCCGCATTGGTATTGTTCAAGCGTTACGAAGGCGGGCATACGCCAGCCGCCGATAGCGCCAATGGCCCGGCGGCAAAGCGTGAGACGGTATTTCGCCTGATTGACGCCGCCTTCGGCCAGCGCAGAAAGACCTTACATGCCGCGTTGAGAAGATTCGTGCCCGATGAGACGTTCGATATGGCCGGCATCGACCCGACCCGTCGTGGCGAAACGCTCACCATCGACGAATTCGTAGCGTTGGCGCGGGCACTTGATGCCATTCCCGGCGAGGTGAACGCAGCATGACCGCCCTGCCTTCAGCCGTGAGCGTCGACTGCCCGGCGAAAACCAATCTGACCTTGCATGTGGGCGCGCCTCGCGCCGAATGGAATGGCCGCCACGAGCTCGACACCATCTATTGCGCAGTCGGCGTATACGATACTGTCACTGTCGCACGTAAAGCGCCAGGAACCGGGTTCTCGCTCAATCTCGAAGGCGCGCATCTGGGTGACCTGGCATCATCCGGCAGCGATATGCGCCGTAATCATGCCGTACTCGCCCTGTTCGCCCTGGCCGAAGCCAGCGGCAATGAACCGGATGTGGCGTTGAGCATCGACAAGCGCATTCCGGTCGGGGCCGGACTTGCCGGCGGTTCTGCCGATGCGGCTGCCACATTGCTGGCGTTGAACAAGCTGTGGAATCTTGATTGGCCGCTGGCCCGACTCCAACAGGTCGCCGCCACCTTGGGCGCCGATATGCCGTTCTGCCTATCGGGAGGGTATGCGCATGGCACAGGATTCGGCGAACGGATCGAGGAGCTGCCATCGGACGGTGATACCGTACGCGATCTGACCGACCGAGGTTTTGCCGGACGCTTGCTGGTGGGCGCCTATCGTGCGGAATTACGCACGCCGGAAGTATATGCGACATTCGATCGGATCGGCGCCGGAGAAGGTGATGACAATCATCTGCAGCAGGCTGCGATCTCACTGCATCCCCGTAGCGGGCAGGCCATCGAAGTGGCGCTTGAGGCTGGTGCAAGCCACGCATTCGTCTCGGGCTCGGGACCGTCCGTCATCGCTTTCGTACCGGATGACAGGACATCCGAATCCGTAAGTCTCGCATGGCGGGAGCGGCACGCGGTCGACCGCATCATCGCGGCCCAGGCACCGGCCGTCCCGATTGTGCATATCATTGCGTGACAGTAAGGTTGGTACCAATTGACGTTGGAAAAAGGAACTCGCAAATGACTCAAGCTATCGACGAGCGCGAAGCACGCAAACAGTATGTACGCCGCCGTCAGAAGGTGGTGTTCTCCATCATCGGCGCCATCATGGCCGTGGTCATGGTGATCTCCCTGTTGTTCTTCTTCCACGTCGGTGGCCTGGGCACCGTCAAAACGGCCACGGTGCAACCGAATTACGGCCAACAGGTGCCCTGTGCGGTGAACGAGCAGGACGGCTCCAAAGGCAAGTATGGGGAGAACCGCAACATTACGGTCCGCGTGCTTAACGGCACGAAATTCATCGGCTTCGCCAAAGCGGTCAGCGGCGCGCTGGAAAATCGCGAGTTCAATACCCAGACACCTGACAACTACACCAGTTCCAAGGTGGAACGCACGATAATCTTCTTCGGTAAGAACGCCATCAATCAGGCATATACGGTGAACAGCAATTTCACCGATGCCATGATGGTCATGGACGATCGCACCGACCAACTGATCGACATCGTGGTGGGAGCCACCTTCGATAATCTGCAGGACACCAAGAAGGTGCCGGCCGCAGGCAAGCAGATCGAGAGCTTCGAAGGCTGCGTGGCCGCGGATAAGCTGACGGATCTGCCGAAGGCCGATCAACACGATCCGGTGAACCCGCCGGAGGGCTGAGTGCCGACCGCGGCGTGCAATGAATGCCCGCCTTCCCGATCAGGGGAAGGCGGGCATTCGTTTCACTGTTCGGCGTACCAACGATTCAGTTCGGCCACAGCGACATCATGCTCGACCGGACCGTTATCAAGACGGTATTCAAGCATGTGCTTGTAAGCCCTGCCTACCATCGGACCAGGTTCGATGCCCAACAGCTGCATGATCTCGTCACCATTGAGATCCGGCCTGATTGCGTCGAAATCCTCCTTTTTCTTGAGGTCCCGTACACGCTGTTCCATCTCATCCATGGCCGACGAGAAAATCATGGCCTTGCGGCGGTTCTGTGTGGTCGCATCGGCACGTGTCAGACGATTCAGACGCTCATAAAGCGGGCCAGCGTCCTTGACGTAGCGTCGTACCGCGGAATCGGTCCACGGCTCCTCCACATAGCCATGGAAGCGTAGATGCAGATTGACCAACTCGCTGACGTCTTCGACCATATGATGGTCGAAACGTAGGGCTTTCAGACGTTTGCGCGTCATTTTCGCGCCGACGGCATCATGATGATGGAAGCTCACCTTGCCGCCCGGTTCGAAACGTCGGGTCTTCGGCTTGCCGATGTCGTGCATGAGCGCCGCCAGACGCAAGGTAAGGTCCGGGGCCGGCACCGGACCGTCGGGGCCGGTTTCCAACGCCACTGCACGGTCAACGACGATCATGGTGTGCTCGAATACATCCTTATGGCGATGATGTTCGTCGATCTCCAGCTGCAACGCCGGGATTTCCGGAAAGACGATGTCGGCAAGACCGGAATCGACCAACGCCTCGATACCCGCACGCGGACGATCTGACAACAGCAGTTTCGTCAGCTCGTCGCGAACACGTTCCGCGGAGACGATGTCAATGCGTTCGACCATGTCTGAGAGTGCCTCGGCGGTTTCCGGCTCGATGCGGAAGCCGAGTTGCGCCACGAAACGCACCGCGCGCATCATACGCAGCGGATCGTCATCGAATGACTGACGGGGATTGACCGGCGTACGCAGCACACCCTTGACCAAGTCGTTCGCGCCGCCGAACGGATCGACGAATTCCAGATCCGGCACACGCAACGCCATCGCGTTCACCGTAAAATCACGACGGGACAGGTCTCCCTCCAACGTGTCGCCATAATTGACTTCCGGTTTGCGTGAATCCGGATCATAGGTATCGGAACGATAGGTGGTGACCTCCACCTTCACCTCGGTGCCGTCCTCACGGCGGCGCATTGCGCCCAGCGTGCCGAACTTGCGGCCCATGTCCCAGAATCCGTCACGGCCAAAACGTCGCAGGATGTGCTCGAATTGTTCGGGACGCGCCGACGTGCAGAAATCAAGATCATGTGATTTGCGGTGCAACAGCAGGTCACGCACAGGACCTCCCACCAATGCCAATTCATAACCCTCTTCGGCAAACATACGCCCTAATTCAATGGCTTCAGGCCATACTTCGAAGTTCACGCCATCCCTTTCCGGCAACCACAAGTCCCTGTGTACTTTCTGCGTACCAGCATAGCGTGGGCGCGGTATGGGCTCCCGTGAAGCAGAATGCAACTTCACGCGAATACGACCCTGGCACACCGAGACGCGATGGGAGATCCAACGGATTGATGCCGAGACCGGCATTCGGTCACGCATGCATTTCCCCATTCCCCGCATGCCAGCATCTTGTCGCCGGCTTGCGTAGGTTTCGCAACACTGCCTCTAGGAATAAGGTGTCGGGTTTCTGTTTTCAACATTGGGTGAGTATGGTTAAAACCATGATTACGCCCGCAGACCTTGCACGCATGCTTGCCCATGCTGCGGACGAGCATACCCAAAATCCGATGGAACCGGACGAATTGCTCTACACGTCACAGTCCGTTTCCTTGGAACGGCAGACCATCATCACGCCCAGCACGCCCACACCGGCGATGATGCCGCAGCGGCGGACCGGCGACGGACCGACCACCTTCGCCTCGCTGGATGCGCAGGAACTCCCGGTGGTGCGAGAATACTCCGCAGGCGGATTGGTCTTCGATGACCGTGGGCGCGTGGCCATCATCGCCAGACATTCGCGCAGCGGACATTTGGAGTGGTGTCTGCCGAAGGGCCATATCGAAAAAGGCGAGACCCCGCAGCAGACCGCAGTGCGCGAAGTGCATGAGGAGACCGGAATCCTAGGCGAAGTGGTCGATTCCATCGCCACCATCGACTATTGGTTCACCGGTACCAGCCAGCGCGTGCATAAGCTCGTGCACCATTTTGCGCTGCGCCAAATCGGCGGTGAACTGACGGTGGAAGGCGACCCCGACCATGAGGCCGAGGATGCCATCTGGGTGGATTTCAATGATTTGGATGACGTGCTGAGCTATCCGAACGAACGGAAGATCGCATGGCTGTACGCAAGGAAACTCAACAGACAGGCTTAATGGTGAATCACTCCGCATATCGGAACGTTTCGCGTGCCCTGCGCGCGCTATCGGCAATCCTCGCCATGGTGCTGACCATGGCGTTACTGCTGTTATACGTTCCCACGCATACGGCCTTCGCCGAGGACGGGCAACAGGATACGCTGACCATCGACTCCTCGACGGCGGTGATGACGGATTCCTCCGGATACCACGTGACGGCCACGGTGACCAACACCACTGACCATGACCTGCCTGAGGGCACGCTCACGTTGGCGTTGAACGCCTTTTACACATTCGTGTCGCGCAATGACATTCAGGAATGGTCCGAAGGCACCGCGCGCATCCCCACGCCGAATACCGTCGGACAGGTACAGGTGCCCGCCCTGCAGCCGGGCGCATCGGCAAGCGTCTCCATCGACGCGGATGCCACGCAGCAATCATTGCAGGCCATCAACACGTGGGGCCCGAAGCCCGTTCTGCTCAGCTATCAGGCCGACAACACACCAATCGATGAAGTGCACACGTTCGTGACCCGTTCCGGCACCGGACTCAATACGCCCTCCACCCCGGCGATGAACATCACCGTGGTCCAGCCACTTTCATCGGACGGGTGGACCACGGACACCAATGTGCTGGAACAGCTGGTCGATAAGGGAGGTCTCAAGTCGGGTACCGTAGCGAAAATCGTGACGCTCGGCAAGGATGACGCCAAACCCAAGGAGCTGGAGCAGGTCATCGCCAAGCATGACGGCCTACAGACAATCGCCGATCCCACCTATCTACAAGCCATGACGATGCCAACGCAAGTGGACGGCATCATGCAACCGGCATCGTTCGACATCACCGCATATTCGGCCATGGACAATGCGGAGGGCTACAGCAGGGCCGGTGTGAAACGATCCTCCTGGAATGACAAAAAGGCCGTTTCAACCTATCGTTCGGCATTGGGAGATGCACGTGCGCAGGCTCACATCTATGCTTGGCAAGGAACGGGCAATTGGACCAGTAAGGCACTGACGCAGGCCAAACAGCAGGGATACGATACGGTCATCGCCACTCACGACTTCGATGAAAGCGACGCCGCCACCGTGGAAACCGGCAAAACCGTAGTTCCCACCGATGCAGGCGATGTCACGGTACTGTCGGCGCAAAATGTGTTGACCGATCTGGCGCAAGGCAAGGCAACCAGCACACAGGCCGAGGCCGACGGCGAAGGCTCCTCAGCAGGCAGACTGGCCCGTTTCGCCGCACAAAGCGCGTTCTACCAGATGGAACAGCCGTATTCGGACCGTAACCTTTTGGTCTGCCTGTCCGCCAACGGCAATCCTGCCGATGTGGACGCCCTGATGTCCGTCATCGAACAATCCTCTTGGCTGAATATCACCGACCTCAACACGTTAGCCGACGCCGACGCACATCTGACCGGTGACGATGCGACCGCAGCGGTACCCGACACCGACGGTTTGAGTGCCGACAGGCGCACCGGCATCGAGCAGACGCTGAACACCCTGACCGACACGTCCAATGACGTCGCCAGATTCAATGCGTTCATCCTGACGGATGATGACAAACTCAACGACAACGACGCTATCGTCGAATGGCGCAAGCAACTCGTCCGCGCGCAATCCACGCTGGCCCTGCATGCCTTGAGCAACGACTCCGCTCACAGCGACACAATGGTCAAGGGCGCCCAACGGCTCGCTTCGCTACTGACCGACGGCGTGGCCATTACTCCGACGGACAACGTGACCGTGGTGAGCGAAACGGCGAAAATGCCGGTGACCATCAGCAACAGCCACCCTTACCCGGTGACGGTAAAGGTTTCATCGAGGACCAATTCCATGGAAATCGTCACGTCGCGCATGGATACCGTGGAGGTGCCGGCCCATGGCGAAGCCCAGGTCGCGTTCACCATTCGCGTGGCCACTTCCGGCAACGCCGACGCCACACTGTCTCTGATGGACCGACAGGGCACCGTGTTCGGTGCGGTGCAGACTACGCATATCACCAGCGCCCTGCAGATTAGCGACAAAAGCGGTTTCGTAATCATCGGCATTGCCGTACTGCTTGCAGCGCTGGGCCTTTGGCGACAATTCAACCGTAAGAAGGATCCCGACGAATGAGTTCTTCCGTTGGCCGTAATTCACTGATCATGGCCTCCGGCACCGCGGCTTCCCGCGTGACCGGGCAGATTCGCACCATTTTGCTGGCGTGGGCGCTTGGCACCACCGGCTACGCCGCGAACGCCTACCAAGCCGGATCGATGATTCCGCAGGTCATCTACACGCTGGTTTCCGGTGGCATCTTCAACGCGGTACTCGTACCTCAGATCGTGCGCACGCTGAAGGACAAGGACGCTGAGACCAAGCTCAACAAGCTGATCACGTTGTCCATCACCATGCTGCTCGGCGTGACGCTGCTGATGGCCGTCTGCACACCGTTGCTGACGAAGCTGTATGTGAACGGCGGTCCGGACACGATGGCTCTCGCCAACGCATTTACGTTATGGTGCATGCCGCAGATTTTCTTCTATGGCCTTTATACGGTGATCGGGCAGATTCTGGCGGCCAAGGACCATTTCGTCACCTACGCATGGAGCTCGGTGGGTGCGAATGTCATCAGCTGCATCGGCTTCGGCGCGTTCATCGCGCTGTTCGGCCGCGCTTCGGAACAGCCCGTCGGTTTCTGGTCCTCCGATAAGATTTTGCTTACCGCCGGTACATGGACGATCGGCGTAGCATTCCAAGCGTTGATCCTGTTCGTTCCGTTGACTCGTATCGGATTGCGATACCGCCCGAAATTCGGCATTCGCGGCATCGGATTGCGTTCGATGGGACCGGTGGCCGCCTGGAGTCTTGGCATCGTAGGCGTCGATCAGATCGTCAACGTGATCCTTACGCGCATCGCCACCAGCGCCCCATATCGCGCCCATCAGCTTTATGGCATGAATCAGCTCGATGTCGCCGGCAACGCGACCTATCAGAACGCCTATACGATCTACATGCTGCCTTACTCACTGATCGCGGTATCGATCGCTACGGCCATCTTCCCGAAGATTTCCAAGGCCGTTGCAGACGGCAATATCGGTGAGGCCCGCAACGATCTGAGCTCCGCATTGCGCAATCTCAACCTCATCATGTGCTTTCTGGCGACGGCATTCATCGTGCTGCCGCTGCCGATTGTGCTTGCGTTGCTGCCTTCCGTATCCGTACGTGAGGCATTGCTGATCAGCGCACCGTTGATGGCATTGGGCATCGGCCTGCCCTATGCCAGCTCATACCTAGTGATCCAGCGCACGTTCTACGCCTTCGAAGACGGCAAACATCCGTTCATCTTCATGGCGATCACCATGGGCTTTCAAGCACTTGCCCTGATCGTCGGAGCCGCATTGCTGCCTCCCACGCAATGGATCGTTCTGATCGGCGCGGTTATCACGGTGAGTTTCATCCTCCCCTACCCTCTGCTGATGCGCATGCTGCGAACCCGTTTCGCCGGCAATATCGATGGCTCGCGTATTCTGCGCGCCTATGCCAAGGCAACATTGGCGGAAATCGTCGCGGCGGCCGTCGGCCTGCTGTGCCGTAACGCCGTCTATACGCTGGTCGGCGCGCATATCGGACGGGATGATGGTTCCATGAACTGGGGGCAGGCCGTACTTGCGGCGATACTGCTGACCATCATCACCGTGGTCTATCTGGCCGTGCTGTGGGCGTTGCGTTCCGAGGAACTGACCTCTGTCATCGCCATGGTGACAAGCCGTATTCCGGGAATGCGCACGACCAGCCCGGACGGTAGAATATCCCCAGTGCCGGCAACTGGCAGCACTCGAACGAACACACCTATTACAGAGCCGAAGGAACCTATGAAACCTCAGCTGGGAGATACCGTCAGCAACCGTTATGTGCTGGTCTCGCCGCTTCGCGAAGAAACGGGTCTACAGGTATGGAAAGCCAGCGACCACGTGCTCGCACGAGACTGCCAGCTTTTCATCGTCAATAGCAAGAAGGCGCTGGCCGACGTCAATGCGGCCGCCTCCATGCTGGCCATCTCGCATGATTCGCATTTCACGCCGGTGCTGCAACTGCAGCATGTCGATGACGTCGCTCTGGTGATCACACAGCTTGATTCCGGCATCTCACTTAGCGATTACCTGTCCAGTCCCGCAGTGCAGCCGTTGAGCTATGAGGCGATGCGATCCATACTGGGCGAAGTGCTGGAGGCTCTGCGTGTGTTGCAGCAGAACAATCTCACGCATTTCTCCATCAGCACCGACACCGTGCGTCTGACTCGCAACGGCGTGCAGATTGCCGACGCTCCCGTCAGCATCATGCTCGCCGACATGTCCCGCGTCCAATCCGCGGATGGCAGGGAGCAGCTTGCGATTCGCCAAATCGCCGCACTGCTGTATGCCATGCTGACCCGTAAGCCGTCGACGCTTGCCACTGATTTCAATCTATCGGCGCTGTCACAGGACACTCCCATGGAATTCCGCGTCATCTGCAAGCGCGGCCTTGAGTTGCAGGAAGAGGACGGAGTCCCGACCATTCCGATGGCAACGCTTGCCGAGCTGGATGCGTTGCTCGACCACTATCAGCCGCTGCAGGCGCTGACGGGATCCGACATCGCGTTGCCTTCCACGGATTCGCAGTGTTCCATCGTCAACGTTCCGGTGTTGCAGATCCTCGACGAAGACACCATTGCACTGCCGGATAAGCTGGTCAGTTCCGGCAGTATCCCCGAACTGAATTTCGAAGCTCCGGAACCACACACCGATCTGTCCGACAGCAAGGAGGCCATCGCCAAGGGCATGGCCGCGACCAGCGGTGCCGTCAAAGCGCTATGGGCCAACAGCAAAGCCGTACTCAGCGAAGAGGACATTGACGGCGTAGTGGATGACGCCGCGACCCAATTCTCATTCCCCATCACGGTGACCGCCGATTCCATATCGGATGACACCGATGCGGAATCCCAATTGGAAAAGACCGGGCGCATTCCGGTCATCGGCGCCGACGGTCAGATCATTCAACCCGGCGAGGAATCCCAACGCGCATTGGAGGCCGAACGTGCCGCCATTGACGCGGCCTACGCAGCCGGCAACGCACCGGTACCACCAAGTTTCGCACCGAAGAATCCGCCGACTGAAGATGATTCCTCCGACGTGGCGGATGCCACATTGTTCGGCAAGGTCAAGACCAAGGTCGTGGCCATCATCATCGCCGTCATCGTTGTGGCGGTAGCCTTGGGATTCGCCATCCACGGACTGACCAAGAACACTTCCACGGGCACTTCCGCCGGCACTTCCGCAAGCGCCTGGCCGGAGATGAATCTTGACGATGTCCCGTTCGGCACCGAGACTATGCAGCCCTCCGATGACTCCAGCTCGGCGGCGGACGCCGACGCCAGCCCCTCCGCTACGAAGAAGGCCACCAAGCAGGCGGAAGATAAGGTCATTACCACTGATAAGAAGGCCAAGAAGGTACCGGACCCGAAGCAGCCGGAGAACAACACCCCGTATGAGATCGACAATCGTCAGTTCGTGTCCAATCCCGACGGGCAGCAGGGCTACGGCTACTATGTGCATCTGAGTCAACCGCATGATGTCTACCGTCTGGTCATCAAGATCCGCTCTTCGGGCGGTCAGGGCTATGTGCGTGTCAATACCACGTCGAACCCCACTCAAGGTGAGCAGGTGGCACAGTTCGAGTTCGATGCCAGCGGCACCACCGATGTGAAGTTCGATAGGACCGTGAACACGCAGGACATCCTGCTGTGGGTGCCTTTGGACAGTCTGCCGGGCAACCAGCTGTATATCGACAGCTTCCAGGTGTTCTAAGCGCCGTACTTCTTGTTGGCGTTCCTCCAGGCCCCGTATCATTCGACGAAGAACGAATGATACGGGGCCTTCGCATGTTTTCGTTCGCATGGCGGTGCGGAATGTTACCGCATTCGTTACATGACACTCGTTAGTATGCGACTTCGTGAACCAAGAGAACATCGTTGAAATCACTACCGAAAACGCTTCGGAACATACTCCGGAGACCACCCGCCACGAACATGTGCGCAATGTCGCAGACCTGTTCGTCGAATGCCTGGTCAACGAAGGCGTACACGTCATTTATGGCATTCCCGGCGAAGAGAACATCCCGCTGATGGAAGCCCTGGAACGCGATGGACGCATACGTTTCGTATTGACCCGCCATGAGCAGGGAGCGGGCTTCATGGCCTCCACGCAAGGCCATCTCACCGGCAAACCGGGTGTCTGCCTGGCCACGCTCGGACCGGGCGCATTGAATCTCACCCTGCCGGTGGCGCAAGCCAACGCCAGTACCATTCCGATGGTCGCCATCTGCGCACAGGGCAATGTGAGCCGTCTATACAAGGAATCACATCAGATCGTGGATCTGGTGTCGGTGTTCCGCCCACTGACGCAATGGACCAGTATGATCGCCACACCAAGTTCGGTGCCGGAAATCATCCGTAAAACCTTCTCCGTAGCACAGCGGAAACGCCCCGGTGCAACCTGTCTGATTCTGCCCGAAGACGTGACCGAGATGCCCGTTCCAGCCGGAATCAGGCCACTGCCGTTGCCGGATACTATGCATATCCGCCCGACGGACGGTACCATCGCCCGCGCGGCTGACATCATCAGTCAGGCGCAGCATCCGATCATTCTGGCCGGTAACGGCGTGGCCCGCGCTCATGCTGAGAATCGTCTGCTGGCACTGGCCGAACAGCTGAATGTGCCGGTGGCCACCACCTTCGAAGGCAAGGGCGTGATTTCGGATCATATTCCGAACGCACTTGGCGTAGTCGGTTTCATGAAACATGATTATGAAAATTTTGCTTTTGATGAAGCTGATTTAATTATCTCTGTTGGCTTTTCCATTCAACAGTTCGACCCAAAGAAAATTAACCCAAATGATGATAAGACTATCATTCATATCAATACCTTTATTGAAGATACCGATGCGCACTATTCAACCGCATTGAATATCATGGGTGACATCGACCAGACTTTGGAGGCGTTGATCACCCGTCTTCAAGTGAAAGGCATTCGCTTCGACGAATCGCACCCGTTGATTCACGAGTTGTTGAATTCGGAATTCCGCTCGTATGCAAGCGATGATTCTTTCCCGATGAAACCGCAACGTATCGTATATGACACCCGTCGCGCCATGGCGGATGACGATATCACGCTGGTAGACACCGGCGCATTGAAGATGTGGATGGCCCGCCTGTACCCGACGTACTATTCCAACACCTGCGTGATCGACAATTCGTTGTCTACCATGGCATGGACGCTGCCCGGCGCCGTGGCCGCATCACTGGAAAATCCTGGCCGACCAGTATTGGCGGTAATGGGCGATGGCAGTTTCCTGATGAACGTGCAGGAAATAGAGACGGCCGTTCGCGTAGGTGCGCGTATGGTGGTGCTGGTGTGGGTCGACAAGGCCTATGGCCTGATCAAATGGAAGATGAACATTCACAATGGCTCGTACGAGGATGTCGATTTCGATAATCCGGATGTGCTGGAGTTGGCCCATAGTTTTGGAGCGCGTGGTCATGTGATAGAGGCGGCCGACGAGCTCTACCCCACCCTATGCGAGGCGTTAAAGAACCAGTCCGGCGTCGACATCATCGCCTGCCCTGTCGATTACAGTGAGAACATGAAGCTCATCGAAAAACTCGGCGAGGTCGATTTCGGCAACTGATTTTCACTGATGTGCCAACGATATGATGCTGGCTGTTTCACGTGAAACAGCCAGCATCCGTCATGTTCATTCCCTCTTCCAACCTTCGTGATGACCGGTTATCGCAAAATACGATAACGGGTGGAATACGCCCTGAGCTCATACGGCATGGCTCGGCGGAAGTGCTCGTATGGTGGGACCATGAGCGATTTGCGAGATGTAGTTATTATCGGATCCGGCCCGGCAGGATACACTGCAGCCATCTATCTAGGCCGTGCGGGATACAGACCACTGGTCATCGCCGGGGCACTGACTCCCGGCGGACAGCTGGTCAACACCACTGAGGTGGAAAATTTCCCGGGATTTCCCGATGGCATTCTCGGCCCCGATCTTATGGACAACATGAGGAAGCAGGCTGAAAAGTTCGGCGCCGAAATCATCTGGGACGATGTCGTATCCGTTACCGTCGATGTCGAATCCGATACGAAGACCGTAACCCTTGACCAAGGCGACATATATCAGACCAGGGCCGTGGTAGTAGCCACCGGTTCCCAGTATCGCAAACTCGGCGTACCAGGCGAATCCGAATTCTCCGGCAAGGGCGTCTCCTACTGCGCAACCTGCGATGGATTCTTCTTCCGAGATAAGCCGATTGTTGTAATAGGTGGCGGAGATAGCGCCTTCGAAGAAGCCGATTTCCTATCCCGTTTTGGATCCTCCGTTACGCTGATTCATCGCCGTGATTCGTTCCGTGCCTCTCAAATTATGGTTGAGCGAGCCAAGAACAATCCGAAGATTGATTTCGTTCTTAATTCCGTAATTGAAGAGATTAATGGAAATGATAATGGAGTTAATTCAATTTCTATACGTAACTTGAAAAACGAATCTATGGAAGTTATTTCTGCAAATGGGGTTTTTGTCGCTATTGGACACACTCCCGCCACCACTTTCCTTGATGGTGTGGTAGATCGTGATGAGGCCGGATATATCCGGGTGGAAGGTGCTAGTACCAGAACCAGCGCTCCGGGAATTTTCGCCGCCGGCGACTGCGTCGATGGTGTTTATCGCCAGGCCATCAGCGCCGCCGGAATGGGTTGCCGCGCCGCTCTCGACGCCCAATCCTATCTGCAGTAGTCTGCCCGGTTTTCTGCCGCATTCCCGCAGCAAGTCCCGTATTACGCGCTTGTTTTTGTCATGTGTCCGCAGAGGGGGAGGTGTGGCATATCCTATTTAAGACCGTAGAGACTCGGCCTGAGCGGCCCGGAGTGCGCCGTAATAGGATATGTCATTCCCTCCCACGGACATATCGATGAAGCGGACATATCAATCACTGCTGCTGCATGAGCAGATCGACGATTCGGTTCATGTCGTCTTCGGATTTGAACACGATTTCGATGCGGCCATGCTTCTTGGATCCCTTGATTGACACCTTGGTACCGAAACGTTGTTCAAGACCCATTTGCACCGGAGTACCAGCCCAAGGATTCAGCTTATTCGCCTTGGGTTTCTTCGGCTGATCGCTTTCGGAAACCTTCATCGACACGATTTCCTCGGTGCTACGCACCGACAATCCTTCGGAAATAATGCGAGTCGCCAGCTGTTCCATGTCAGATTCGGCAGGCAGGCCCAACAATGCGCGGGCATGTCCGGCGGAGAGCAGTCCCGAAGCGACTTTTTTCTGTACGACCGCCGGCAGATGCAGCAATCGCAGGGTATTGGCAATCTGCGGGCGTGACTTCGAAACGGATTTGGAAAGCTGCGCCTGCGTTAAACCGAATTCATCGATCATCTGCTGATATGCGGCCGCCTCTTCCAGTGGATTCAATGCAACACGATGCAGATTCTCCAGTAAGGCATCGCGCAGCATATCGTCATCCGCAGTGGTTTTGACGATTGCCGGTATCGTCTTCAGACCGGCAATCTGCGAAGCGCGCCAACGACGCTCACCCATGATGAGCTCGTACATGCTGTCCATGCGGCCCTCGAACATATTATGGGCCTCAGACGCATTCTTTGCGCTCTCCTGCGCCTGTTCACGCTGTTCCTTACGTGCGGCCTCGATCTGCTCGCTTGGGCGCTTACGCACAACGATTGGCTGAAGCACGCCGACTTCCTGAATGGAGTCAGCCAACTCACGCAAATCATCCTCATCAAAGATGGTACGTGGCTGATGCAGATTCGGACCAACGTCACTGAGTCGTAATTCGACAAGATAGCCGCCTTGAACCGGCAACAATTCCAGCTCTTCGCTCTTCTTGTCAGATGATTCGGTTTCACGTGAAACACTTGTTTGTTTCTCAACCGACTGTTGCGACGATTCCACCCCCAGACCGGAACCACCGAAGAACATATCCGCAGGATGGGCGGTTTCATTCAAGGTAATGGAGGGCATTGCATTCCGTCGACTTGAAGTTTTTTTCGCAGTTTCACGTGAAACACTCTTTTTGCCGGACTGTTTCATACCATGCACGGCATCGACGGAGGCCTGTGCAGTAGCAACGGAAGTCTTGCTATCCTGCGGTTTCTCGGCGGCGGATTGAGGTTCCTGCACAACATCTTCGTGCTTCTGGCTCTCCCCCGGCAAAGCGGGGAACAACGCTCCAAGACCCTTGCCCAAACGCGACTTCGTAGCCATAATCAGTTCTCGTTTCTTCTCGCATCAATAGCCTGCAGCACCGTCGGGGAACGACGTGCGATTTCCAATGCAGCCTCGCAATAGGAAATCGCTCCCATACCTTTCGGATCGTAGGCGATCACACTCTGATTGAAACTCGGAGCTTCGGAGATTTTCACCGTACGCGGAATGGTGGTGTCAAGCACGATGGTCGGATAGTGCTTTTTGACTTCCTCATGCACTTCACGGCTCAACAGCGTACGCTTATCAAACATCGTGACCAGCATGGTGGATACCAGCAGGGCGGGATTGAAATGCTCCTGCACCAAACCGATGGTGTTAATCAGTTGTCCAAGTCCCTCCAGTGCGTAATACTCCGCCTGAATTGGGATCAACATCTCCGTAACCGCGCACATGGCATTGATGACCAACAGTCCCAAACTCGGAGGGCAGTCGATGATCACATAATCATAGTGCTGTTCGCTGGTGTTCAGGAATTCATCGACCGCACGTTTGAGCAACACATTACGGTCAGCCATATCGGCGACTTCCAGCTCGGCACCACTCAGATCGATGGAGGCCGGCACCACGTCAAGCAATTCACAATCAGGACAGGTCTGCTTGACTTCGGCAATGCTCATACGCCCTTCAAGCACGTCATACACGGAAGGTTCCCCCGAGGTATGCCGCGCTCCAAGAGCGGTGGAAGCGTTCCCTTGCGGATCCATATCAATCAGTAATACTCGGGCACCATACTGTGCCAGCGCGGAGGAAACGTTCACCGCGGTCGTCGTTTTGCCGACGCCACCTTTCTGATTGGCTACGGCAATCATGCGAGTACGTTCCGGCTTAGGGAACGTCACCTTCTGCAGAGCACGATATCGCGATGATTCATCAGCTATCTGTGCGCCTAACGGGGAGGAGCTTCCTCCGAAAATACGTTTGATGGTATCCGTGGCGGATTCCATAGACGTCAGGTTGTCTGGTCCTTCAGGTCCAGTCATGAACTAGCCCTCCTCGATTACTTACAGTATGTTCAAGTTTCTTCATTTGGGTGGACATGTAGTACATTGTGCACAAATGTGGATAACTGTGTATAGTTGGTGGATAACCTACGTGGCGCTTAAAAAATTATCCACAGGATAAACGTTGCAATATAGCGAAAATTTTTTCATCCCAAATCATAACGTCTACAAGTGTGGACAAAGTGGATAACTTCGCCAAATTGTGGATAACTTATCTCTTGTCAACCATCAGAATATGCGTTGACTCCAGTCCCGGCCCCACCTCGGCATCAACCACCCGAGGACGGACTCCCCCGCTCTTGGCAATCTCCTTCGAGGCCTTATCGATCTCATCTTGTGCGGATTGTCCTTTCAGGGCGACTAGACGACCTCCCGTCTCAAGCAAGGGCAACGTCCATCCAGAAAGTTTGGTCATGGGTGCTACGGCACGGCAGGTCACCACGGCAAACGGATGACTTGTGGCAATTGGATTACCATCCAGGTCGAGTACGGGAGTGGTATGCGATATTGCTCCCCTGTTCTTCCTGCTGGTTTTGGAACCGCGGATGGCATCAATCATTGCATTGGCGCGTGACCGCACCACCGTGACATTGTCAAGGCCCATGTCGTTGACGCATTCATTGAGCCATTCGACGCGACGTTCCATGGGCTCCACCAGCGTGAACCGATGATCCGGCAGACATGCGGCCGCGACGATTCCAGGGAATCCACCGCCACTACCAATATCAGCCACCGTCTTGAATTGCCTGCGTACCGTTGCTTCACGTACAAATGGCACGATCGCCGCAGAATTCAGGATATGTCGTTCCCAGATAATACCGACGTCACGCGGTCCGATAAGTCCGCGGGGCTCTCCCTCCTGTGCTAGTTTGTCATGAAAGATACGCAACTTCACAAGCGCATCCCCAAGTACTTCTTCCAAAATCGGCGAATCATCAAGTTCGTCAGTCACTTCAGTCATGCTCTCTATCCTATAACCACAGGGATATCAACCACCTCCATAAATAACATGACGGCAGTGTTGTAGTAGAGAGAGGGAGGGCGATGTTCTTTCGTGACAGTCTAAGACGCAACTGGAATATTGGCCTTCGAAGCTGTCACACATAAAATAACGCCGCACAATGGCGGCGTTATGTTTCACGTGAAACGAATCAGATTTCGACGATATCTTCGAAATCATCCTCTTCGGTGGTCGTTCCGGCAGATCCCGACTTGAGGTACACCGTCACATAACGATGCGGCTCTTCACCGTGGGAGCGGGACTTCAGTCCTTCCTCACGAACTACATCATGCACAATCTTGCGCTCAAAAGAATTCATCGGCTTAAGATCCACCGGCTCACCGGTTTCACGCGCTTCGTCGATGGCGTCCAATGCGATATCATGCAGACGCTGACGCTTATGCTTAAGATAGCCGTCAACGTCCACGATGAGGTGAGACCGTTCGCCAGTCTTCTGCTGAACCGCCAAACGGGTGAGCTGCTGCAAGGCATCCACCACTTCCCCATTGCGGCCAATCAGATGCTTGATATCAGTGTCATCATCGGCAACAATCTGTACGGTCGGGCGATTGTTGCGTACGCCCATCTCAATATCGCCTTCATAGTCGACGATATCCAGCAATTCTTCAAGATAATCGGCAGCGATATCAGCTTCTTCATTGAGCTGATCGATGGTCTTTTCATCATCTTGCGCCATGGTTGTGTACTCCTTTGAGCGGGGTGTCTGTTCTCAGTCCAAGTCCTGTTTATCACTTCGGTAATAACCCTGAAGGAAGGGCGTGTCCCGTGTTTCACGTGAAACACGGGACACCTTGCTCACTTCTTTTTCTTCTTGCGAGATGGCTGCTGCCGCTGATACCCGTTCTTCGTTTTGCTCTCGGCTGCAATCTTGGCCTTCTCCAACTCCTCTTCTTCGAGAGATGGAAGGCCGGCCTTGACGCGGCGGGCATTCTCATGTTCGTGATCACGAACGGTCTTGGCTTCCGCCGCCGGGGAACCCGGAGTCGGGAAGGCGTAGACCTGCCATAGTGAACGACAAAGGTTCAGAATGTTGTTGGCAAGCCAGTACACCAGCACAGCGAACGGCATGGTGGCACCGGAGAAGATGTACATGATCGGGAACATCCAAAGCATCATCTTCTGCATCATCTCGGTCTGCTTGGTTTGCGGACCATTCTGAGGCATGTTGCGCTTCATGTTGTTGTACTGCATGAACCACAGGCAGAAGCACATCAGCGCCACGAAGATGGCGATGACGACCTTACCGCCGATGTTGGCCGTCATGAAGTTATCGGTGACATTGGTATTGAACACCGTGGTCTTGGTGAACTGCAACGCGGTGGCCTGATCAAAAGCGCCCAGCGCGGCACGTTTGCCGCGGGCGATGTATGGAATGGCCGACAGCGTGTAGAACATGCACATGAATATAGGGCCCTGAATCAGCATCGGCAGACACGAGCCCATCGGGTTCGCGTCGTTGTCCTGATACAGCTTCATCATTTCACGCTGCATGGCCTCTTTGCTGGCCTGATCGTTTTTGCCCTTGTATTTGTTCTGGATGCGCGCCATCTTCGGCTGGATTTCCTGCATTTTGCGCATCGACTTCATGGTCTTGTAGTACAGCGGGAACACGCACGCATGCACCACGAGCACCAGGAAGATGATGGATAGCACCCACGAGAAGCCAACCGGGTGCATACCCAACAGAGTCAGAAACTTATGGAAAATGGCCATGATCTGCGTCATGAGCCACTCGATTGGCGTCAGGAGCTTATACAACCAGCCCCAGAAACCGCTATCGAGGAGAAATTGATTTTGATTCAGCATTGCAGGCCCGTCTCCTTATCGTCTGCGGCCAGTGGTGTGAGTCGCGGCTCTTCATGAGCCTTTGACCACGAAAATCTATAGCAAATGGAATAGCGCTGCGGAACATCGTCGATTCCCCCGCGACTCCAAGGCCTGCAGCGCAGGATACGCAAAAAGGCAAGAAGGCCGCCTCTGAGGCAGCCAAAACGTGTCACAGCCTGAATCGCGTAATTGGAACAACTTGGATAGTATCTGCAACAGGGCGGGGTTTTCGCGGAAATGTGACGCTGATACCAACGTATGGCACGAATCATCCAATCACCGCTACGCCCCATCCTCGTCATTGATGTGCTGCCTTACGGCTTATCGCCTCGAAGCAGGCTGCCATCTGATGATCCAAGGATGAAAAATCGGCATGCGCCGCGCTAGGCTTCGCACGCAAAACGATGTCGCAGGATTCAGGCAGTAAGAATTCGTGCTTTCGCGCGAGCACACGGAAACGACGTTTGACGGTATTACGCGTTACTGCGTTACCGACAGCCTTGGAAACGGCCAGACCGACACGTCGGCCACTCCTCGCCGTGGAATCGGATATGAAGACATCGTCATGCATTGCATAATGTACGACGATGTCTTCACGCGATACCCTACGACGGCGTTTGAGCACCGCGACGAAATCGCGATGGCTTTTCAGCCGTTCCAACGCTATGCCACTAAATACAATCAGGCAGCGAGGGACTTGCGGCCCTTGGCGCGGCGACGATTGATCAGAGCGCGACCTGCGCGGGTGCGCATGCGATGGCGGAAACCGTGCTTCATGTGACGACGACGGTTGTTCGGCTGGAATGTCCTCTTCATAATTAATGCTCCCGGTGTTTTAGCCATGCCAAGGCACGGCTCCTCATGAGTCAAGCTCTACTAAATTACTCTGACCCCTGAACACAGTCAAAATCATGCGTCGTCCTTCACTGGATAAGCGGGGAATCTCCCCCGTGCAATATCCACAAAATCGTTGAAACAACGCCGAATTCCCCACGAAAGTTATCCACAAACTACACTTATGTTATTCACATTTCAGACGTTTCAACACGCTAGACGGTGGATAACTTGGGGAAAAAAGAGTAAAAAGAAACAGTTGCACATCCGTAGGCCTTCTATTGGGAAAGGGAATCCATGGTCGATACTCCCCATGATCCTCTTGATCAGGCTCGCGGTGTATGGTCCGACGCACTGGCGTTGCTGCGCCAGAATCCCAAGCTCTCCGCCCGCGACAAGGGCTGGCTGGAGAATGTGGTGCCCGAAGGCATGTGGGGTCCGACCATCGTATTGTGCGTGCCCAGTGCGGCCACCCAGCAGGCGTTGCAGACCGAACTGAACCAACCGCTGATGGAGGCGCTGAAGGATTCCGCCGAACAGGATATCTTCCCCGCATTCAAAATCGTACCGATGCAGCAGACCGTCGAACCGGACATCGAGGAATATCCGCACTTCGACCGCAAACCGCGCACCCAACGCGAGGAATCGACCCAAGGCCAGCTTCCCATCCCCGCAAGCATGCCGGAACAGCCGTTCCGACCCACAGAGCAGGGAACGTTCACCAGCGGCCAGAACAGGCCTTTGCTGGACCCACAGACGCATCTGAACAAGAATGCCACCTTCGATACGTTCGTACCAGGCGACTCCAACAGGTTCGCACGTACCGTCGCCCTTGCCGTAGCCGAAGGTTCGGGACACGACTTCAATCCGTTATGTATCTATGGCGGCTCCGGTCTGGGCAAGACGCACTTGTTGAACGCCATCGGCAATTACGCCCTGGTCAAGGATCCGAATCTGAAGGTTCGCTACGTAACCAGCGAGGAATTCACCAACGAATTCATCGAGGCGTTGGGCGATACCAACCAGAATTCCGGCCAAATCAAGGAATTCAACCGCCGTTACCGCGAGGTCGACGTACTGCTGATCGACGACATCCAGTTCTTGAGCGGCAAGGAAGCTACACTCGAACAGTTCTTCCATACGTTCAACACGTTGCATCAGGCCAATAAGCGCATTGTGATCGCCTCCGACGTACCGCCAAAAGACCTCAAGGGGTTCCAGGCACGCCTGATCTCCCGCTTTGAATCCGGACTGACCGTTGACGTCAAGCCGCCGGATCTGGAGACCCGAATCGCCATTCTGCGCATGATGGCCACCATGAACGGCTCCAACATTCCCAACGATGTGCTCAATCTCATCGCGGAGCGCTTTACCGAAAACATCCGCGAGTTGGAAGGTGCGCTGAACCGCGTGACCGCCATGGCCTCGCTCAGCAACCAACCGGTCACCCGTGCGTTGGCAGAGCATACCCTGCAAGATTTCTTCACCTCCGATGTGGAAATCAAGCCGGCTGACATCATCAGTCAGGTAGCCAAGTACTTCCATCTGACCTTCGACGATATCGTCGGGCGCTCCCGCACCAAGAACATCGCCTTGGCTCGTCAGGTGGCCATGTATCTGGTGCGTGAGCTCACCAGCATGAGCCTGAACGACATCGGCCTGGTATTCGGCGGCAAGGACCACACCACCGTCATGCATGCCTATACCCGTATCAGCGATGAGATGCAGGAAAAGCAGGAAATCTACAACTATGTGATGGAACTGACGGTTCGTCTGAAGCAGCATTCCTCTGAAAAATAAGGTCTCACCGGCATTGTCATTATCTAGTAAATCATTTTACTGGAGTAAATATTTACCGAAGTTGACACGCCGTGCCGTGCACAATAATCGTCGAATTTATCCACATGGTTATGCACAAATGTGGGAAAATCCCGTGGGTAAGCCGTTGAAAACACCTAATTCGTCCGTGGGCAACTCGTGGATGCATCACCGTAGGTTGTGGATAAGACGCAAACTTGATTCTGTCTGTGGATAAGTTGGCATGTTTTCCACAAGGCATCCCAATGTTATCCACAATCGAGTTATCCACCTTTGCCCTTGCAAATAATGTGGTACCGGAACTTACCCACATTATCCACAGGCCTTATTATGACGAAGAGAGTTGGTTATTGAAAAATCACCGTCATCGCCATAAGTGGGGAATTCCCCATGATACGCAAACACCGCGCACTTCGCTAGAATGACTTGTAGCCTGAACGAAATGAGGAATCCGTCATGAAAGTCGAAATCAACTCCCAAGCGCTTGCCGACGCAGTAGCCTGGACCACCCGCGTTATCGACGCCCGTCCTGCAACACCGATTCTGGCAGGCATCCGTCTTGAAGCCATCGATGGCACTTTGCAGCTCTCCGCCTTCAACTATGCGATTTCCGCACGTCACCATATCGAAGCGGGCATCGATGAAGCCGGCACGGCCCTGGTGCTTGGCAAACTCCTTGCCGATATCACCAAGTCGCTCCCTTCCGAGAAGACCTACCTATCAACCGACGGCTCGACCATGACCATCACTTCCGGCAAGTCCACCTTCACCATGCAGCTGATGCCGGATAACGAATATCCGGATCTCCCTGTGGTTCCGGCCAAGCTCGGCCAAGTGGACTCCCCCACGTTCATGCAGGCCGTCAACCAAGCTTCCGTAGCCGTCTCCCGTGAAGAGAACCGCCCGGTACTGACCGGCATTCGCGTGCAGTTCCAAGGCGATAAGGTCATCATGAGCTCCACCGACCGCTTCCGCCTGTCCCGCTCGAGCTTCACCTGGACTCCGGAAAATCCCGACATCAACACCACTGCTCTGGTACGTGGAGCACTCCTTCGTGACGTGGCCCGTTCGCTCGACGAGCATCAGAACATCGTGCTCGATTTCGATCCGGAGAGCCCTTCTCTGCTCGGCTTCGAAAACGCCGGCCGCGTATCCACTTCGCAGCTGATTGACGGGGAATTCCCCGCCGTCGACCGCCTATATGCCGACGAATACCCGATTCACGCGATTATCGACAAGCAATCCCTGATCGGTGCCATCAAGCGCGTCTCCCTGGTCGCCGAACGCAATGCCCCGATTCGCATGGCCTTCGCCGGACAAGAGCTGACGCTGTCCGCAGGCACCGCCGATGAGGCACAGGCCAAGGAGATCATTGATATCGACATGGACGGCGATGACATCACCGTGGCCTTCAACCCGTCCTACCTGATCGAAGGTCTGAGCGCCATCAGCGAACCATTCGTCCGCATGAAGATGACCACGGCGGTCAAGCCGGTGGAATTCAACGGCCAGCAGGAAGCGGATTCCGACGAATCCATGGACTACCGTTACCTGCTCGTGCCGATGCGCTTCAACAGCTGACGGCATTCACCGACATCAGGGCTGAATATCGCCTGAAAGGGCATATTCAGCCCGTACTTATATATGATTCGAGGGTTCCCATCCATGCACATCTCACGGCTCGCGCTCGACCACTACCGTTCCTGGGAGCGTTGCGTGCTCGATTTCGAGCCGGGAGTGAACATCCTGCAAGGGGCGAACGGACTGGGCAAAACCAACATCGTGGAAGCCGTGGAGGTGCTGTCCACCGGTTCCAGTCATCGCACCTCATCCTCACTGCCGCTTATCGAGAGAGGCTGCGCCTCGGCAACCATCCGCGCAAACGTGGAAGATGACCGGAACCGGCATTCCTATGAGGTGACCATCGCGGCGCGAGGCGCCAACCGAGCACGTATCGACGGTGGCAATTCCCTGTACATGAGGGATGTCATCGGCAAGATTCCCTCCGTATCGTTCACCCCTGAAGATCAGCGTCTGGTATCGGGAGATCCGGCCACCAGACGCAATTTCATCAATCAGGCCGGTGCCCTGCTAATACCGCACTATATGGAGCGGCTGCAACAGTTCACGCATGTGGCCAAACAACGTACGGCCCTGCTTAAGCAGCTCGGGGACCGTGGTGACTTCGATCCTCAGTATGGTCGGCAGGCCGCCCTGAGCGGGCTGGAGATATGGACCGGCCAATTCATCGACATCGGCATGGCCTTGACCCACGACCGTGCCACGCTGATCGAACGGCTTTCCGAACCGTTCAGTCGTGTATATGCGTCTCTGGCGGGAATCGACCAGCAGGCATTGTTGCATTATGAGCCTTCTTTCGACGAAGTGATGCTCTACGATGATCCTGCCGCGGAGATCAGTCGGCATTTCCAGCGCATCTACCCCGGCGAAGTGGCACGTGGACAGAACCTGATCGGTCCGCATCGCGATGATTTGACGTTGACGTTGCATGGCATGCCGGCTCGCGAATTCGCCTCGAACGGTGAAATGTGGACGATGGCGTTGGCTCTGAAGATGGCATTGTATGAAACGGTCTGCGCCGACCAGCAGACCAAGCCGATCGTGATTCTCGATGATGTGTTCGCCCAGCTTGACGAGTCCCGGCGCGAGCAGATTCTGGATTTCGCCAGACGGCAGGATCAGGTGCTGATCACCGTCGCCGCGGCCAGCGACATTCCCGCAACGCAGGCGCATGTGATCGACGTGGCCGCGTTACGCGATCATGCCGACGATGACGATGCGTTGGGTGCGCTGATGGCCACACTGGCGGCAGGACGGAAGGCGGAAGAGCGCTGATGACGAATCCTCCCGTATGCGACATACTCAAGCTGGACCAACGCAAGTTGCCTGCGGAGGTGTTCGAACGCGTCTCACATCGTGCGGGACTGCTGAAGGAACGTGAACGCAAGGCGAGACTAGCGTGGGAGAATTTCGGCAAACCCGGGCGGGATCCGCAGAAAGTCGGCAACATCTTCGGCTTGATCGCAACCCAGGGCAAGTGGACGCCACATCTGAAAATCGCGCAGATGCAGAATCATTGGGACCAGGTGGTCGGTCGGGAGAACGCCATGCACACCTATCCGGTATCCCTGCGTGACGGCATCCTGACGATTCGCTGCGACAGTCCGGCGTGGACTACCACGATGAACTATATGATTCCCGAGCTCACGCGCATCATCCGCGAAAAACTCGAAGGACTGACCATCAACGAGGTACGGGTGACGGGCCCACAGCAGCAGTCATTCAGCCGTGGGCGGATTTCTCGGCGTACCCGCTACTGAATCTCCGTTGGTTTCACGCGCATCGGGGCGGTGCCTTCCCCGCTTTCCATGAACAAGCGGCGAAATCGGCTCTATTCCGAGGAATACTGCCTCTATTGAGGTGTCCCCCTCCATGAGTAGAATATCAAGCAGTGTATGTAAACGCCTAGAAGGGGCCTTTATTTGCGTTCTAGGTGGTATCGCCCGCGCAAATGACCTTCATCGGCGGGAAAAATGCAGGAAGGAATCTCTGTGGCAGACCTTGACGCGGATTCGCTGAACGAATCAGCTGAAAACACGCAGGAAGATCAGATTCAGAACGATCAGCTCGAAGATGCGCAGCTCGACGACTCATTGTCGCCCGAACACTATGACGCCTCCGATCTGAGGGTGCTGGAAGGCCTTGAGGCGGTGCGTATCCGTCCGGGCATGTATATCGGCTCCACCGGCCCACGCGGCCTGCACCATCTGGTCTATGAGATCGTCGACAACTCCGTCGATGAGGCTTTGGCCGGCTATGCGTCGCATATCGAGGTGACGATTCTGCCGGACGGTGGCGTACGCGTGGTCGACGACGGACGAGGCATCCCGGTCGACGAAGTGCCTGGCGAGGGCGTTTCCGGCGTGGAGACCGTGATGACCAAGCTGCACGCAGGCGGCAAGTTCGGCGGCGGCGGATATGCGGTCTCCGGCGGTCTGCACGGCGTGGGCATCTCCGTAGTGAATGCGCTGTCCACCCGCGTCGACATCGAAGTGCGTCGTCAGGGCTTCCACTGGACACAGACCTACGTCGACCAGAAGCCGACCGCCCGTCTGGCCAAGGGCGAGCCGATGGCCGAAGGTGAATCCACCGGTACCTCCGTGACCTTCTGGGCCGACGGCAAGATTTTCGAAACCACCACCTACGATTTCGAAACCCTGCGCAATCGTTTCCAGCAGATGGCCTTCCTGAACAAGGGACTGAAGCTCTCCCTGACCGATCTGCGCGAGCCTGATCAGGCGGGCGACGAGGTCGCCGGTGAGCTTGACGAGACCGAAACCAAGCATCAGACCGTCACCTACCAGTACAACGAAGGCATCAAGGACTACGTCGACTATCTGGTCAAGTCCCGCAAGGCGACGCCGGTCGAAGAGGACGTCATCGATTTCGAGGCGGAAGATCTGAAAATCGGCATTTCCGCGGAAATCGCCATGCAGTGGACCACCGCCTACTCAGAAGCCGTGCACACCTTCGCCAACACCATCTCCACCACCGAAGGCGGCACCCACGAGGAAGGTTTCCGAGCGGCGTTGACCTCGCTGATCAACCGGTACGCCCGAGAGAAGAACATTCTCAAGGACAAGGATGAGAACCTCTCCGGCGACGATGTGCGCGAAGGCCTGACCGCAGTAGTGTCCGTCAAGCTCACAACTCCGCAGTTCGAAGGCCAGACCAAGACCAAGCTCGGCAATTCCGAGGCCAAGACCTTCGTGCAGCGCGTGATGACCGACAAGCTTGGCGATTGGTTCGATGCCCACCCGAGCGAAGCCAAGAACATCATCCAGAAGGCCATCGAGGCCTCCCGTGCGCGCATCGCGGCCAAGAAGGCACGTGAGAACACCCGTCGTAAGTCGATTTTCGAATCGGCCGGCATGCCCGATAAGCTTAAGGACTGTCAATCCAACAATCCTGAGGAATGCGAGCTGTTCATCGTGGAGGGTGATTCCGCAGGCGGCTCCGCAATCCAAGGGCGCAACCCGATCACGCAGGCCATTCTGCCGTTGCGAGGAAAGATCCTCAATACCGAGCGCGCCAGCCTGGACCGTATGATGAAGTCCGAAACCATCGAATCGCTGATCACCGCAGTCGGCGGCGGATATGGCGAGGATTTCGATCTGAGCAAGGTACGGTATCACAAGGTCATCATCATGGCCGATGCCGATGTGGATGGCGCACATATCGCCACCCTGAATCTGACACTGTTCTTCCGCTACATGCGGCCGATGATCACCGCTGGCTACGTGTACGTGGCCATGCCGCCGCTATACCGTCTGAAGTGGACCAAGGGTGCGCACGACTTTGTGTACACCGACGCCGAACGTGACCGTGTGCTCGCCGAAGGCAAGGCCGCCGGCCGTCAGCTGCCGAAGGGTGAGGGCATCCAGCGCTATAAGGGTCTGGGTGAGATGAGCTATCAGGAACTGTGGGAAACCACCATGGATCCGGAACATCGCATCCTGAAGCAGGTGCAGATCGAGGATGCGGCCGCGGCCGACGAAACCTTCTCCATGCTCATGGGAGACGAAGTCGAACCACGCCGTCTGTTCATCCAGCGCAATGCCAACAAGGTCAGCTGGATCGACGCATAAGGGACTTCAAGGCAAGGATTAGAAATTGGCAGACGAAAACAACAACAACGAAGAGGGCCAGTTCGTGCCTGACGGCTCCATGGAACCGCTAAGCCCGCAAGAGGCCGACAACACCGATTACGGCCTGATGACCGGCGAACGCATCCAGAAGAAGGACCTGCGTCAGGAAATGCGCGACTCCTATCTGTCGTACGCCATGTCAGTGATCGTGGACCGTGCATTGCCGGACGTACGCGATGGCCTGAAGCCGGTGCATCGTCGCGTGATCTACGCGATGTACGACGGCGGATACCGCCCCGATCGTGGCTATTCCAAGTGCGCCCGCGTGGTCGGCGAGGTCATGGGTAAGTACCATCCGCACGGCGATTCCGCCATCTACGACACCTTGGTGCGTATGGCGCAGTCCTGGTCGATGCGCTACATGCTCGTCGATGGACAAGGCAACTTCGGCTCCCCCGGCGACGATCCGGCAGCGGCAATGCGTTACACCGAATGCCGTATGGCGCCTCTTGCCATGGAGATGGTGCGCGATATCGACAAGGACACCGTCGACTTCCTGCCGAACTACGATGGCAAGACCCAGGAGCCGACCGTGCTGCCGGCCCGCTTCCCGAACCTGCTCTGCAATGGATCGTCCGGCATCGCCGTCGGCATGGCCACCAATATCCCGCCGCACAACATGCGTGAGGTGGCCGAAGGCGTGCATTGGGCACTGGACCATCCGGAAGCCAGCCGCGAAGAACTACTCGACAATCTGATCCGCATTATCAAGGGGCCGGATTTCCCTACCGGTGCGACGATTCTCGGTCACAAGGGCATCGAACAGGCCTACCGTACCGGTCGAGGCCTGATCACCATGCGTGCGGTCGTAAACACCGAGGAAATCAAGGGCCGCATGTGCCTGGTGATCACCGAACTGCCATATCAGGTGAACCCGGATCGACTGGTCGTATCCATCCGTGAAGCGGTGCGTGACGGCAAAATCCAAGGCATCGCCGATATGCGTGACGAAACCTCCGGACGTACCGGTCAGCGACTCGTGCTCGTACTCAAGCGTGACGCCGTGCCGAAGGTGGTTCTCAACAATCTGTATAAGCACTCGCAGCTGCAGCAGACTTTCGGTGCCAACATGCTGGCACTGGTCGACGGCGTGCCGCGTACATTGAGCTTGGACGCGTTCATCCGCCACTGGGTGAGCCATCAGCTTGACGTGATCGCACGTCGTACCGCATACCTCAAGCGTGAGGCCGAGGAGCGCGACCACATCCTGCAGGGCTATCTGAAGGCCCTTGACATGATCGATGAGGTGATCGCCCTCATTCGCGCCTCCGAATCCGCTGAGACCGCCCGTACGGGCCTTATGGATCTGCTTGATGTGGATGAGGTGCAGGCCGACGCCATTCTGGCCATGCAGCTACGCCGACTGGCCGCATTGGAACGTCAGAAGATCCTCGACGAGCACAATGAGCTCATGCGCAAGATCGCCGACTACAACGACATCCTCGCCAAGCCGGAACGCCAGCGCAAGATCGTGGGTGACGAACTCGACGAAATCGTCGCCAAGTACGGCGATGAACGCCGCACCCGGATTCTGCCATACTCCGGCGAAATGAACGTCGAAGACCTGATCGCTGAAGAGAATGTGGTCGTGACCGTGACCCATTCCGGCTTCATCAAGCGCACCAAGGCCGACGAGTACCGTGCGCAGCACCGTGGCGGTAAGGGCATCAAGGGCGCCAAGCTGCGTGAGGATGACGTGGTCGATCACTTCTTCCTGACCAGTACGCACAACTGGCTGCTGTTCTTCACCAACAAGGGTCGTGTATACCGGCTGAAGGCCTACGAGCTACCGGAGGGATCGCGTGATTCCAAGGGTCAACATGTGGCCAACCTGCTGCAGTTCGGTCCGGATGAGGCCATTCAGACCGTATTGTCGATTCCGAACTACGAGGTGGCCAAGTATCTTGTGCTTGCCACCCGTTCCGGCAAGGTCAAGAAGACCGCGCTTGCCGAATACGACTCCCCTCGTCAAGGTGGTCTGATTGCAGTGCGATTGATGACCGACGAGAACGGCGAGAATGCCGACGAGCTGATTGGCGCTGCACTGTGCAACGCCGAAGACGACATCATCCTCGTCTCCAAGCTGGGCATGAGCCTGAAGTTCCAGGCCGATGACGAGCAGCTGCGTCCGATGGGCCGCCAGACCGCAGGTGTGCAGGGCATGAAGTTCCGCGAAGGCGACGAGCTGCTGGCCATGGACGTGGTCTGGGGCGATTCCGACAAGGATCTGCTCGTGGTCACCAATGAAGGCTTCGCCAAGCGTACGGCCATCAGCGAATATCGTTTGCAAGGCCGTAACGGCTACGGCGTCAAGGCCGTGCAGTTAGCCGAAGGCCGTGGCTCCCTGGTGGGCGCCGTGATCGTGGAGGAAGATGATCAGGTCATGGCCATCATGAAGTCCGGCAAGGTCATCCGTTCCAACGTCGCCGAAGTCAAGCGCACGGGCCGCAACACCCAAGGCGTAACGCTCGCGAAGCCCGACAAGAACGACGAAATCATCTCCATCGCCCGTAATGAGGAGAAGGAGAACGAAGACGATGAGCCAGCCGAAGGAGCCCCTGCGGAAGCGGTGGACGGGCAGGCCGTCACCACTCAATCAGGCGAGAATGTAGAGGCCTCGGCCAAGACCGAGTAATCGTCGGCAAACACTGGTAGCCTCAGCCTAAGAAGCTGGGCATAACCTTGCAAGGAGCAACGATGAGCGAGAACATGGAAGAACAAGAGCCGAGCGCACAGTCTCCGGCATCCGAAGCTCAGGAAACCGAAAACCACGCCCCTCGCGTGGCCCGTTCCGCTTCGAGCCAGCCGCTGATCGGCGCCGAGCAGGTGCGTGCCCATGAAGGTGCGGTCAAATCGGTGCAGGGCAAGAGCCGTCGTGGTGCGCCTCGTGCACGCCGCATGAGTCTGTCCCTGACGCGTATCGATGCATGGTCGGCGGCGAAGGTGGCATTCATGCTTTCCATCGCCGGAGGCATCATTCAGATCGTTGCCGCGGCACTGCTGTGGATGATGCTGAATGTGGTCGGCGTGTTCGACCAGGTGACGCAGATTGTGTCTTCCACTGGCTTGGATGCCGGCGGATTCGACCTGGCCAACGTGCTGTCACTGAGCACGGTGCTGAGTGCGGTCACCATCTTCTCGATCATCGAGGTGATACTGATTACCGTGCTGGTGACCATCGTCACGTTGCTGTACAACGTGGTGAGCACGTTGGTGGGCGGCATCCACGTGACTTTGGGCGATGACTGATTCGGACGCACGCCAACAAGCGTAAGAAGGCGGCACTTCCTTTCGGAGGTGCCGCCTTCTTCGCATTCACATATGCCCCGCCGGTGTTTGCCGCCGTGTTTGTCCGATTCTGGAGAATCGGACAATGAGAGTGTGAAAAGCACCCCACGGATGTCCGATTCTCCAGAATCGGACATGTAAGGCATCAGCAAATGGTCTTAAGTGTCCGAAAATCCAGAATCGGACATCTTGGACAGATAACACAATGCCGATCCACGCGGATAGAGAGGAATCGATCCGCGTGAACCGGCAAGTTCGGTTGAGTGGGCTATCGGACTAGAGCACGCCCTGAGCGACCATGGCGTTGGCTACCTTGACGAAGCCGGCCGCGTTGGCTCCGAGCATCAGATCGCCTTCATGGCCGTATTCCTTGGCTGCGGCCAAGGAGCTGGCGACGATGTTCTCCATGATGGACTTCAGCTTGTCATCCACCTCTTCAAAGCTCCATGAGAGACGGTAGGAGTTCTGGCTCATCTCGAGACCGGAAACTGCCACACCGCCAGCGTTAGCGGCCTTGGCGGGGCCATAGAGCACGTTATTGGCCTGGTAGACGGCGATCGCCTCTGGAGTGGACGGCATATTCGCACCTTCGCATACCACGGTGCAGCCATTGGCCACGAGTGTCTTGGCGGATTCCTCGTCAATCTCGTTCTGAGTGGCGCATGGCAATGCGATGTCGCACGGAACCGTCCACACACCTGTGCAGCCCTCGTGATATTCGGAGCCCGGCACACGCTCGGCGTATTCCTTGATACGGCCACGATGACCCAGCTTGATGTCCTTGACCACATCGAGCTGAATGCCATTCGGATCGTAGATGTAGCCGTTGGAGTCGGATGTCGTCACGACCTTCGCGCCGAGAGCCTGAGCCTTCTCCGTGGCGAAGATGGCCACATTGCCCGATCCGGAAATGGCCACGGTCTTGCCTTCGAAGGAATCATTCTTCAGCACTCGCAGGGCCTCTGCGGTGTAGTAGCACAGACCGTATCCGGTGGCCTCGGTGCGTGCCAGAGAACCGCCGAACTCGAGACCCTTGCCCGTGAGTACGCCGGAGTATTCGTCGCGGATACGCTTGTACTGGCCGAACAGGTAGCCGATCTCACGGCCTCCGACGTTGATATCGCCTGCCGGAACATCAGTGAACTGGCCGATATGGCGGCACAGTTCGGTCATAAAGGCCTGACAGAAACGCATGACTTCGGCATCGGACTTGCCCTTCGGGTCGAAGTCGGAACCGCCCTTGCCACCGCCCATCGGCAGGGTGGTCAGGGAATTCTTGAGAATCTGTTCGAAGCCGAGGAACTTGATCACGCCTTCGTTCACGCTCGGATGGAAGCGCAGGCCGCCCTTATACGGTCCGATTGCGGAATTGAACTGGACGCGATAGCCGCGGTTGACCTGCACCTTGCCTTCATCATCGGTCCAGGCGACACGGAATTTGACCACGCGCTCCGGCTCGACAAGGCGTTCAAGCACGCCTGCCTTCTCATATTCCGGATGCTTTGCAACTACTGGTTCAAGGCTTTCGAAAACCTCAAGAACGGCCTGCAGAAATTCCGGCTGGTCGCCATCACGTTGTTCGACCTGTGTGTATACGCGCTTGACGTACTCGTCAGTGAGCATATTCTTCCCCTTCGGGATAGTTGGGTTATCAATAAGACGGTCTCATTCTAGGTATGCAAGGTTGGGCGTCACAAGATATTGCTCAGGATTTGGCTGAGAGTTTGATGTCCGATTCTCCAGAATCGGACATCCGGACACGGTCCGGGGGCCTGTGAATGTCCGATTCTGGAGAATCGGACAGATTGAGTTTGGCGTATAAACAGACACGGTAAGGTTGATAGCAGGACGATTGATATGAAACGCAAGGGGTTATGGGTCGGATGAGTGCGAACAAAGCGGGCCGAAAGGCAAGCATGGGAGACGTGGCCGCAGCGGCCGGCGTTTCCAAAACCACCATCTCACGGTATCTGCATGGCGAATTCGGTTACATGTCGGAACAAACCAAAGCGAAAATCGAGGGTGTCATCAAAGAGCTTGGATACCGTCCGAACAAAATGGCCCAAAGTCTCAAGGCTACGGTCAGCCATATGGTCGGTGTGAGCATAGCGGATATGGGCAACCCTTTCAGTTCCCTGCTGATCAAAGGAATCCAGGAAGAATGCCGAGCGCGCGATGTGCAGTTGCTGGTCAGCGATTCCAACAATCAACCCACATTGGAGCGGGCCAATATCGAATCGTTGCTCGATGCGCAGGTTGACGGACTGATCGTCAATACGGTCGGTAATAACGATGACTGGTTGGTGCGATTTCATGATCGCGCGAATCGCAAACCGGTGGTCATGCTTGATCGCATTGTGCTGCCGTTGATTTATGACAGCGTTACCAATAACAATGACGCTGCGGTGCGTGAGATGCTGGAATACCTGAAAGGGCAAGGATTCGCATATGTCGTGTTCGTAATGCGTCCTGGCGAGGGCATCAGTACTCGTACCGCGCGTCGTCAGGCAGTGGAACGGTATTGCGATGATTTGGGCCTTGGCGGTGAAGTGCTGGTCTATGACGACGGGATTGATGGATTGCGTTCGAGAATCGCCAACCTGTTGGAATTGTGCGGAAATCGGAAGACATGTCTGTTCGCCAACAACGACGAAAGCATGCGGGACATACTGGAAGCTACCTCAGCGGGACTGCGAAGGCGTGTGGGTGTGTGCTCGTTTGCCGATGAGCATTGGGCCAAATACAGCGGTCCCGGCATCACGTGTCTGGATCAAGAGCCCATGCTGATGGGCCGCAGAGCTGCGCAAAAGCTGTTCGCACGTATCTATGACGGGTCGGAGGAACCGTGTTCCTTGGATGAGGTACCGGCCAGACTATGCATCTTCGCATCGACTGAAATCTAATTGATCGGATTCCTTTTCAGCGGGAAGGGAATGTGCTGTAAATAAGCGGAACACGCCGTAGTTAACCGGTAAACAAAATCTGCTGTATGCTCATAGTTAACCGGTAAACGAAACCGATAAACTAAAACGGTGCACTATCCTATCTGATGCATTGACCCCATCCATTACCAGCTCAAGGAGGAGCGGAACATGATCATATGGATCATGGGCATATTGCTGATTGCCTCATTCATCTGCTTTGTCATCTACGCGATGAAAGGCGGTAATCTCACCATTGGATTCTTCATTCTCACCATTGTGTGGACCCTCGTTTATTTTCTGGGAATACCATTCGGCATAGGAAAGCCGTTCGATGTCATCGAGGAGACCTTCGCTCAGCCGGCGTTGACCTACGGTTCCACCATCATCCAGATCATTTGCGGTGCATGGTTCGGACGTGTGCTGGTCGACACCGGCATCGCGGCCTCCATCTCATACCGCACAGCCAAGGTCGGTGAGAAGAGTCCGGTGCTGGCCACCATCTGCATGGCTCTGGTCACCTGTCTGATTTTTACCAGTGCGTATGGGGTGGGGTCCGCCATAGCCATCGGCGTGATCCTGTTCCCGATTCTTGGTCGTCTCGGTGTCCCCAAACGTATCGCGGTACCGGTATTCACCCTCTCCATCGGTGCGGCAATGTGGATCAATAGCGTGTTGTTCGTGCAATTTGCGGCCTTCTATCAGGACTATAAGTCTCCTGACGGGCAGATCGTGGAATGGGGAAACCACTACCTGCGCTTCGGCATCTCGGCCATGGTCGTGCAGATGATCGGCGTAATCATTTTCATCCTGATCAATACCAAATCCATCAAAAACGGCAAGCCATATGAAGTGGGGGACCCTGCCGACCAGGCCGCTGAAATCCCCCAAGTGCCGATTTGGACCTATGTGTTGCCTATAGTACCGGTCGCCCTGAGCATCATCTTCGAATGGGATGCTGTTCCGGCGCTATTCCTGGCTTCCATTGCCGCCTTCTTGGGAACCGGACATATGAAAACCTACAGAGGATTCGTACGTATCCTCAATTCCACTGCGAAAACTGCTATTGGCGACATCGGTAGCCTGATCATCATGTTGCTTGTGCTGCGTTTCTTCCAACATGCAGCGGTTACCGTCATGGCCGACTTCGGTCCGGCACTGACTTCCGTAGTGCCCAACAACGAATTGATTCTTGCCGTCACGGTGTGCATTCTTGCACCGCTTGCCCTTTTCCGCGGTCCTCTGGAACTGTATGGCGCTGGTTCGGCCGTTATCAGCATTCTGATGGGCATGGGCATCTTTAACGCATGGTTCCTGTTCGCACTGCTCGTGGTACCGTCCATGACCTGCATCTCCAGCTGTGTGACGCAGTCGTGGAATATGTGGGCGGTCGAATACAACGAACTCGAACCCAAAACCTTCCTCAAGAACGGCGTGCCGGTGTACTGGCTATGCACATTCCCCATCATGGGGCTCGCCTCCCTGCTGCTGTTCTGAATGCACATAACCTCGCCGGTTGTTCGAATCATCCTGTGACGGATGACCGGCACCACCACATGAGAATCAAGGATTTCAATCATGAACATTATCGGTATCAACACCCTCGTCTACATGGATGCACTGCGTGACGGCGCCACACAATCCGAGCTGCTCGGCAGCATCGCGGAACTTGGCGTCACCCTTGCTGAAGTCCGCCGTGAATACATCGCCGGAGACGACGAATTCAACGCCATCGCAAACGCTGCGCGGATCAACGGTCTGCGGCTGTTCTATTCCGTTCCGGAATCCATCACGGTCAACGGTGACGTCAATCCCAGATTCGAAGAGTTCCTTGATGAGGCGCAACGTATGGGCGCATCCAATGTGAAATTCAATCAGGGAGACATCAACAATGTGGATTTGGAGGTGTTGCGGCGTATCGATGAGTCATCGGCTGCGCACGGCGTGGCTTTGCCCATCGAAAATGCTCAGACGCCGGAAAACGGTACCTTCGCATGTACCAGCGCATCACTTGACCATATCGTCGCCAATGGTGGCAAGGTGGGCTACACCTTCGATCTGGGCAACTGGTATTGGCGCGACGAAGATGCCGTCCGAGCCTTCGACAGGCTGTTGCCCTACATCACCGTCTTCCATTTGAAGAATGTCAACGGGGCTTCCGACAAGACACAACTTGCGACGACCATGCTCGAAGACGGCGTGATCGACTGGAAGAAGATGCTGCAACGTCTACCGGAAACGGTGCCGGTCTTCCTGGAATTCCCGATTCCATCGGATCGACTCGCCGAGCAGCTATCCATCGTACGCAATGCCGTCAATCAAGCATCGCACTGAACCCCTTATGAAATTTTCCGTACAACTTCCATAGAACCGCGAAATGAAGGAACTGCAATGTCTGAAGTCATGACCATCGGCGAACCCATGGTAAATCTCATCGTCGATTCGCAAGAAACCTATCTGGAAGCCCGTACGCTCCCACGGGAGATGGCAGGCGCGGAATTCAACGTGGCCATCGGCGTAACGCGCCAAGGGCATTCCATACGCTATGTGACCACGCTCGGCAACGATTGGCAGGGCGATCTCATCCTCGACTATATGAATGGCATCGGTATTGATACGCGTAACATTCGCCGCGTATCCGAATCCGCAACAGGATACCAGCTGAAGGTGCGATCCAGTGATGGCGAGCCGAAAGTCATTTATTTCCGTTCCGGTTCGGCTGCTTCGCGGACCACGCCGGATATTGTTGATGACATTGATTTCGACGGCATCAAGATTCTGCATATCACAGGCATATTCTCAGCGTTGGCGCCGAACACGTACGACACGGTGACCCGACTGGTGGATACGGCGAAACAGCATGGCGTGACCGTGCTATTCGACCCGAATCCCCGGCCTACACTATGGCCCAGCGAAGAGGCCATGATTGATGCCACTAACAAGCTGGCTGCAAAATCCGATGTGTTCATGCCTGGGTTGGAGGAAGGTCGGCTATTCTCCGGCAAGACCGGACCACGCGACATTGCTGAGTGGTACCTCGACATGGGCATAGGCAAGGTCATCATCAAATTGGGCGATGTCGGCTCCGTACTGTTTGAAAGGACCTCGGACGGCGACTTGAGTGAAACGGTCGTACCTAGTTTCGTCGTAAACGTCGTCGATACCGTCGGCGCGGGAGATGGGTTCGCATCGGGCGTCATCACGGCTTTGCTGGAAGGGCTCGACAATGAGCGGTTGTTGGAACGAGCCAATGCGGTCGGGGCCATTCAGGTCACCAGCGTTTCCGATTCCGAAGGTCTGCCGACATCCGAGGAATTGCGCGAATTCATCGCATTGACCCCGCGTAAGGAAATCTCGTTGTAAGTGTCCCGACACTCACAATGCAACATGCAACATATGTGGCATGGCCAATGGAAGGATCATCATGAAACTACAGGTTGCCATCGATCGCGTTCCCGTGGAACGTGCCATGGAAATCGTGAAGAACATCACCTCTGAAGCGAACATCATCGAAATCGGTACTTCTCTTACCAAGGAATTCGGTATGCGTGCTCTACGGCCCGTTATTGAGGCCGCGGAAGGTGTCGCCGTGCTCGGAGACATCAAGACCTGCGACGAGGGCAAATATGAATTCGATCTCGGCTACCGATGCGGATTTTCGTATCTGACGGTCATGGGGTCCGCCTCAATGGGAACGTTGGAGGCATGCGCCCGCTCCGCTGCGGAACATGATGGCCTGATGATGATTGATCTGCTGGAATGCGATGAGGCGCGCATTGAGCGCATTAGCGGCTTTACGGACGCGATCTACTGCTTGCACACCTCCACTGATGAGGGCTCTACTGCAGATCCCGTCGCACAGGTGCGTGCGTTCAAGGCACGGTTCCCTCAGATTCAGCATCTCGCGATTGCTGGAGGTATCAAGAAACATCATCTTGCCGCCTTGTCGCAGGAAAACATCGACATCGTCATCATGGGTTCGGCCATCACCAAGGCCGACGATATTGCAATGGCATGCCGAGCATGCAGGAAGGAAATGAAATGATCGACAACAATCGCGTTCTCGAACGGATCGTCAAAGAAATCCAAGGCGTGATAGCCAGAATGGATGAAAATGACCTTGAACGGGCCATGGCATTGATTACCAAAGGTTCACGCATCTATGCGGCAGGGGAGGGACGCTCCGGTTTTCAGGCTCGCAGTTTCGCGATGCGCATGATGCATATCGGCTATACGAGCTACATGATGGGGGAAACCATCTGTCCGTCCATGCGTGAGGGTGACGTATTGCTGGCCATCTCCGGTTCCGGTAAAACCCGGCGTACCGTGGAAGACGCCGAAGCCGCCAAAAATCTTGGCGTACGAGTGATAGCAGTAACCTCCAAATCGGATTCCCCTCTTGCTTCCGTGGCGGATGCCGTGATTGTGGTACCAGGTCGGGTAAAGGGCGAATCCAGTGGTTCCATCCAGCTGTTGAGCTCGCTATTCGACCAGTCCGTGCATATCGCGCTCGATGCGCTATGTCTGATGTTGTCTCGCCGAGATGACGTGTCCGATGCCGACGCCGATGCCAACCATGCCAATGTGGAGTGAATGCATGCGTTGAGTGAGGCATTGACACCGCATGGGAAACGTGACGATGTTCCGCTGTGAAACAAGCAGGTATACAACGGCGGAGCATCGTCATTTTTTGTTATGTCTGGATGTCCGATTCTGGAGAATCGGACAGATTGCCTTAGCGTATGTTTCCTATAGGATTGGGGGATGGAAGACTGCGAAGGGGTTAACGAAGGTGTCTTCCGAAAATAAGAAGAACAATAACGGGAAACCCCGGGAGGAATCATGATTGAAGGATTCAAGAAGTTCATTGCGCGCGGCAACATGATCGACATGGCGGTCGGCGTCGTTATGGGCGGTGCCGTCACCACTGTGGTCAACGCGATTGTGGACAGCGTCATCAACCCATTCATCGCCATGATCTTCGGCAAACCGAATATGGACGGTTTGCTGGCGATCACGTTCAACGGTGCGACCGTGTCGTTCGGCGCGGTGCTCGGCGCGATCCTGAACTTCCTGATCATCGCCGTCGCCGTGTATTTCTGCATTTTGGTGCCCATCAATAAGTTCCGTGATGTGACCGAGGCTCTGCTGGCCAAGACCAAGCTTGCCGAAGATAAGAAGGCCGAAGAAGAGGCTGCCGCCGAAACGACCGCCGAGGAGCAGACGGTGCAACTGCTTCAGCAGATTCGCGACGAACTCGCCAAGCAAAACGCGGCTCATATCTGACGATAGACCGGCCTTCTCCACCTCAAACGACACCTAAACGGGTACCGATTCGCGTACCTGATACGGCCAATCCGGCTACGTTCGTAGCGATGCCGGTCGTTGGAGAAAAACAACGCAAAACGTTGGGACTACAGGGACTCATGTCGGGCCGATAGGAAATGAAAAAAGGCTTCCGATTGCTCGGAAGCCTTATCCGTGGAGCTAAGGGGATTCGAACCCCTGACCCTCTCCATGCCATGGAGATGCGCTACCAGCTGCGCCATAGCCCCGTGGAGCTAGCCGGGTTCGAACCGGCGACCCTCTGCTTGCAAAGCAGATGCGCTACCAGCTGCGCCATAGCCCCATAGGTGAAAAAAGCGGCTATGCCGCTTCGTTCCCATCTACGTGGGCCCGGGAGGACTTGAACCTCCGACCTCATCCTTATCAGGGATGCGCTCTAACCACCTGAGCTACGGGCCCAACTCGCTGTACCCTCAAGCACAACGAGTTGAAATATTACCCGAAGCATTTTGAAAGTCAACTCAGGGGTGTATTTCGGCGTGTCGCAAGATGGCGTATCGGCGAACTGGAAGAATCGATCCGAAAGAGAGACCTATCTGAAAGATGATGTATGACCCGGGCATGCGACACAATGGCAGGCATGTCATACAGCTGTCAGCCTCATGCCCGAAGTGATAGCGGAAGGGTACGCAACCGCAATCGGATACTCTCCGAGAAGAATGCAGAAATAGCGGGAATGACGGTACATATCATCCGCAAACCAATCAAGAATATGTATCTGCGGATCAAACCGCCGAATGCCGACGTCGAGATTTCGGCACCGCAACGGATGTCTGCAGATACCATCGAACGATTCGTGATCGAACGAAGATCCTGGATCGAACGGGCACGGCAGAAGATGCTGCTGGCGCGGGAGATGGAAATCCGACGTGGGAAGGCGTTATCGGAGCAACGCGGCTTATCGGACGGCAATCCCGGCGGTCCGCTGACCTTCGTCTGGAATGATGAGAACAAGGCACAGGCGCGGCACAACATCGATGCTCGACTGCCGGCCCTGCTTGCGATATGGGGGCCGATTATCGGTCGCGAGCCTACACATATCACTTTGCGTATCATGACATCCCGCTGGGGCTCATGCACGCCCCGAACCGGTCGTATCCGGCTGAATCTGCAGCTAGGCCTGATGAATCCGAAATTTTTGGAATACGTACTGGTACATGAGATGACCCATCTATGGGAGAACGGGCACGGAGCCGGCTTCCAGCGACGTATGGATGCCTATCTGCCGCAGTGGCGCCAACTGCGACGAGACATCAACCGGCATGTAGTGCTGTAGGCGCATCGCATGCCGTGAAACACGATGCGGAACACCTCGTGAAAAAACCGAAGGTGCCGCCGACCGCAAATCGGTCGCCGGCACCTTCATCACGGGCATGAAAACTCAATCAGGCCAAATGGCTACGCATGAACCACTGGAACTTCTCAAGCTCCTGCACATGGTCCTGCATGATGTTGGAGCTGATGACATCCAACTCGTCCAGTTCGGTGATGGCCGTACGGCTCGCCTTGATGAACTCGCTGTAATAGGCGTCAAGGGCCTTGAGATAGTCAAGGGTGTTGACCCGGCCCTCCAACTCGAATTTCGGCCAAGTGCGGAAGCGGGTGATCGCATCCGCGCGTCCATCGGGTGAGCCTCCCAAAGTGGCGATGCGCTCGGCGGTCTCGTCGGCCATGTTGAGTACGGCTTCAACCTGCGGATCGATCATTTCATGTACGGCGATGAAATTCTCCCCGGTCACGTTCCAATGCGCATGCTTCAACACCAGTGCGGCTTCCTGCTCCTGGCTCAGGCGGTTCTGCAGAATGCCGATGATCTTTTCCGAGGCGGCCTCGTCGAGCCCCGGAACAATGAATGTCAATGCCATGATCGCTGTCCTTCCGTTCAATGGGATTGCGTGCATACGGTGTGCGCAATTCAAGTCTAGAAAAGGCGGAAGGTGCTGGATAGTCTGTAAGCCGAAGGCAGAGGGACGGCCTACTCGTTGTCGGTATGACGGCGTACCTCGATGGTTTCGATGCGTCGGCCGTCCACATTGGTGATGGTCATGTCGTAGCCGTCATCGGAGGTGAGTACGTCGCCGACCTCGCCCATTTTGCCGGTATGTGCGAGAAAATAGCCGGCTACCGTCTCATAGGGGCCATCTTCCAGTTCGATGCCGGTCAGATCGGCGAAATCCTCAATCGTCATACCGCCCTCGATGGTGGCCACACCGTTCACGAATGCGGTGCGTTCGGTGCGTTCGCCGCCCTTCTCCTCGGGTAGATCGTATTCGTCGCGGATGTCGCCGACAAGCTCCTCGGTCATGTCCTCCAGCGTGACGATGCCGTCGGTGCCGCCATATTCGTCGATGACGACCGCCAGATGGATGCCGCGCTTGCGTAGCAGTTCGAGACCTGGCAGCAGTTTGGAAGTGCCCGGCAGGGAGATGCCCTCGCGCGTCACGTCGGCTACGGTCTTCGCTTCCGGATCGCGGATGTCGAGCAGGTCGCGCACATGCACGAAACCGAGTACGTCGTCGAAATCCTTGCCGGTCACGGGGTAGCGGGAATACGGCATTTCGCGTACATAGGCGGCTGCTTCGCCAATCGGCATGCTGCCGTCCAGGAAGACCACGTCGGCACGAGGACGCATGACTTCGGCCACAATCGTCTCGGAAGCATCGAATACGTCGTCGAGAATGGTGCGTTCGTCCTTGCTGAGATTGGTGTTGGTGTTGACGAGCACGCGCAGCTCCTCATCGGAAACCTCGCTGTCGGTCTCATTCGGGTCGAAGCCGAGCAATCGCACGATACCGTTCGTATTCTTGCCAATCAGCCAGATGATCGGCTTGCAGACCTTTGCGAACACATGGATGGCCGGCACCACGGCCCGTGCGATCTGTTCGTTGCGTTGCATGGCGATGCGTTTCGGCACCAGTTCGGAGATGACGATCGAACAATATGAGATGATCAGCGTCAGCACGATGGTGGTCAGGGGAGCGGCCACGCTTTTCGGCACGCCCCAACCTTCGACGACCGGTACGATATACGGCGCTATCGAGGATTCGCCGAACGATGCGGACAGAAAGCCGGACAGCGTCACGCCGATCTGTACGGTCGACAGAAACGTGTTCGGATCGCGTGCGATCTGCGCCACCCGCTTGCCTCGAGCGTCTTCCTGTTCCATCTGGTCGATCTGCGACCCACGCAGGCTCACCAACGCAAGTTCGGTGCCGGCGAATACGGATCCAAGCAGTAGGAAGATGAAGATCAGCAGGATGTTCAAGCCAAGTGACATGCTTCCAATCTAAAGCAACGGCATGTCAAACGTCATTTCAGAAGCTCAGCACCTCCACCTTGCCGGAGTCCAGCTGATAGCGGGCGCCGACGATCATGAGTCGGTCGGAGGCGAGTGCCTGCTGAATCGATTCGGAGTGCTCGACCAACTGTTCGATGGTGCGTGCAATGTGTACGCGTTCGAAATCCTCATTGGATTCGAGCTCCGATTCATGTGCCTGCCAGATGGAGAAGCCGACGGTGCGCAGCATAATCGAATCGGCATTCATGATGCGTTCGTCAAGATCGGCGACGCTGTCGGCTGCCATGAGCGAATCCTCGGCACTGGCGGTCAGATTGTGCAACAGGGCGTCGTATTCCTTGACGGCCTGTTTGATCGCACCGCAATTCTGGTGGCCGAGCACTACCAGCAGACGTACGCCGAGTATGTCCACCGCGTAGTCCAAGGAAGCGATCACAGCGTTGTCGATGACTTGGCCCGCGGTGCGTACGGTGAACAGATCGCCGATACCTGCGTCGAAGATGATATCGGGACTTACGCGTGCGTCGGAGCAACATAGCACGGCCGCGTCCGGCTCATGCGTGTCGATGAGCGCCTCGCGCGCCTCGGCGCTGCGGTTCGGATGTTCCGGCCTGCCTTCCGCGAATCTGCGATTGCCGGCCAGCATGCGGCTCCATACGCCGCTTGCCGTGCCCTCGACGTCATTCTGGTCCACAAACAGTTCGTCATCCGCCATTGATGTGACCTCCATTGTTTAGGCTAGGAACATCATACGGTTCGGACTGGCCGTTTGTTTGCCATATGCGTTATTTCACCTTGATGACGTCGACAAGGTTGTTGGTGAGCCATGTGTCTATGGGGAAGAGGCCTTCAACGTCACGCATGTCGGTTGATACCAGTCTGTCCTTGACGCTGGCGTAGTCCACCGTGCCTCCGGACTGCAGGTCGGTGAGATCTGCATACTTCGCATCTGTTTGCGGTGAAATGTCGCTGCCTGGCGATGCCGCGATGACCGGATACCGGTATGCCCACACTTCGATATGCTGGGCGGACGTCATCGGTACCCAACCGATGACGGATCTACCTATATCGCCCATAGCTATCGGTTTCTCGCCATTGGCGACGCGGATATTGCAGATCGGATGATCCATGTCCGGATAGGCCTTGGACAGCAGCGTTACGGTATCGCCGTCCACATGCGCCGTGACACGGTCCCGCCAGTACTCCGGCATGTCGAATTCGTATGATTGCGCCTCCACATGCAACGCTGGTTCCGGTGACGGCGATTCGGTCTCGGATGGTGTGGCCTGCTTGTTCGTCTGCTCTTGCGATTGCGAGGATTGCTTTGCCTGTGGCTGTGGTGTCTTGGTCTTCGTGCTCGCAGACGTTGCCACAGTTGCGGGTTTCGTGCCCCACATACCCAGACCGTGAGTGATTGCAGCACCCGTCACCGCCAGTGCGGATATGAGAATGATTGCGATGATTGTGGTTGTACGTTTTCCCGCCTGCGCCGCGGGATGCACACGTTTCATGGAAACCTCCTTGTCTCCATCTCAATGCTACCCCGGGAAGCGGGTCACGCCCCCGAATGCAAGAAGCCCTCGTCCGGTTGGATGGGCGAGGGCTTCCAAGGGATCTGGAGCGTGAATCAGCCGGTGTTCTGCAGGCCTGCAGCAACGCCCGAAACAGTGCACAGGATCAAGTAGGTGTAATTCTCCTGCTGACCGTGGGTCAGTTCTTCCTTGTCCACCTGCTTGCGCAGCGAACCGAGGGCGAGCACCTGGGTAACGGATAGCGCGTCCACATACGGCGAGCGGATGCGGATGGCCTGACCGAGCACGTGGCGGTGCTGCAACGGCCACTCATCGCCGACGATCTTGAGCACCCATTCGCGGGTGAGCTCCATCTCGTCGAGCACCTTCTTATTGAGGTCTTCACGGTCGCCGAGAGCCAGATACATCTTGGCGATGCGTTCGTCGGTCTTGGCCAGCGACATCTCGATGTTGTCGATGAACGTCGAGAACAGCGGCCATTCCTCGTATGCCTGACGCAGGGTCTTAAGGTCGCCGAACTGCTCGCATGCGGTGCCGAGACCATACCATGCGGCCAAATTGATGCGTGCCTGCGCCCAAGAGAAGATCCACGGAATGGTGCGCAAATCGTCGAGGGACTTGGCGCCGAGACCACGCTTGGCAGGGCGGGAACCGATTGGCAGCAGGCCGATTTCGGTAAGCGGTGTGACGGTGGAGAACCACGGGGCGAAATCCGGCGTATTGAGCAGGTCGAGGAAGCGGTTATGCGCGGCCTCGTCGAGCTTGTTCGCCATGTCCGCATACTTTTCGGTCATGTCGGTGTTGCGCTTCTCCACGCTCGGAGCGGACTGCAGCAACGTCGCGGCTGCGACGGACTCCACGTGGCGGATGGCCAGCGCCGGGTTGCCGTAGCGTGCGAAGATGACCTCGCCTTGCTCGGTGAGCTTGAAACGGCACTTTACGGAGCCGACCGGCTGTGCGAGCACGGCACGGTTGGCCGGGCCGCCACCACGACCGACGGCGCCGCCGCGGCCATGGAACAAGGTCAGGTCGATGTCGTGCGATTCCGCCCACTTGGCGATACGCTCCTGTGCGGAGTGCAGGGCCAGCGTCGCAGAGGTCGGGCCGGCATCCTTCGAGGAGTCGGAGTAGCCGAGCATGACTTCGAGCTTGCCGCCGGTGGCCTTCAGACGGGCCTGTACCTCCGGGATCTTGATCATGTCTTCGAGCACGTCCACCGAGTTCTGCAGATCCTCGAGCTGTTCGAACAGCGGAATCACGTCGATGGTCGGAACATCCTCGGGATGGGAGAACGCGAGGCGGTTCAGCTCATACACGTCCTTGATGTTCTGGGCGCTCTTGGTGAAGGAGATAATGTAACGGCGGGCGGCCTTGATGCCATTGCGCTTCTGGATGGCGCCGAGCGCACGGAAGGTGTCGAGCACCTCGTGGGTCATCGGCTGCAGCGGTCCACGTTCGCCGTGCAGACCATGCTCGCGGATGTCTTCCAGCGCGCGCGAATGCACCACGGAATGCTGACGGAACTCCATCTCGACCATATGGAAGCCGAAGGTTTCCGTCTGCCAGATCAGATCCTGCACCGGGCCGTAAGCGGAACGCTTGGCGTTGGCCGCAGCCAGGGAACGCTGGACGATCTTCAGATCCTCCAGGAATTCATCGCAGGAGTGGTACATCAGGTCGGCGTCACGCTCAATGGTGTAGTGCAGACGGTCGGCCATGACCAGCATGACGGCGCGATGCATTTCCTTGGTGGAAATCAGGGCGGCCTTGTCGGTGAGCCTCTCGCTCATCTCCTTCTGGTGGTTCCACAGGCTCTTGAGCTCGTCGCTTGGCGGAGTGGTGCCGGCCTCCATCGTCAGGTTCTTGCCGACGGTGCGGGTCTCAATCTCCAGTGCGCCCAGCACATGATCGCTGAACTTGCGGGCCACCTGACGGCTTACCTTGGCGGTGACATTCGGGTTGCCGTCGCGGTCGGAACCGATCCAGCTTCCCGGATGGAAGAACGCCGGGCACATCGGCGGAACCAAGCCGGCCTTGTCGCCAAGCACCCAATCGTCGAAACGACGGTAGACCTGGGGAATGGTATAGAACAGCGTGTTGTCGAAGATGTCGAGAATCGTATCCGCTTCCTCGACAGGGGTCGGCTTCTTCAGCGCGATCGGGGAAGTGCGGAACAAGGCGTCGATCTCATTGAACAGACGGCGGGAATTTTCCTTCTTGTCCGAGCCGCCGAGCAGCTTATGCGCCTCAAGCAGGCGGGAGATGCGGCGGATCTTGCCTTCCACGGCCTTACGGCGCGCCTCGGTCGGATGTGCGGTGAACACCGGGTGGAACTCGAGCTTGTCAAGCAGATCCCTGGCCTTGGCCGGACCCAGCTCGTTAATGAGCTGATGATAGGCGCCGGTCATTTCGTTCACCGGATCGACGGCCTGGTTCTCGTCCACGGCGGTTTCGCGCTTGTGCAGCACGGAGACTCGGTAGTTCTCCTCACACAGGTTGGCCAGATGGAAATATGTTGCGAATGCACGAGCCAGCAGCTGGGCGTCATGCATGTCCAGCTTGTCGACGGTGTTGACCACGTTCTGCAGATCGTCCTGATCGGGGTTGGTGTCCGTCAGAATGCCGGCGAAGCGTTCGGCGCTGGCGTTCAAGGCATAGCCACGAACTTCATCGAAGCTTGCCAACAGCTGTTCGTCGAATTCGCCGAGGACTTCGCGAAGAATCTGCAGGCACAGATCCATTTCCTCTTTGAGAGATGCTGGAAGATCGCGCTCTTCGGGACCCTTGGTTCCGGTGCCGGACGAGACAATGGCCGCGTCCGCTGGCGTGATCTGTTGATCGTTGGTTGTCATCAGACCTCCTTCTCCAAACCATCGGGTTGCTCGGTCTGTCGGTCCTTCGCGGCTCCTCCGCGATTGTTTTGGCCGTCTGTTGCGAGCCCACAGCCCTAAGTTTGGTTAAGTAATGCGTGAACATTGTAGGCGTGTGTAATCGACACTTGTATTACGAACCCGTGTGATCTGTCCGTATTCCGGGCAATGAATGTCCGAAAAATGAAATCGGGGGAGCGGAAGAAAACCTTGCGGCCAGTCCCCGCGCTAGACCTGAATGGTGTGAACTCAGAACATCAACATGACGAGAATGCTGAAAACAGTGCGAAGGCCGTCAGCAAATTCCATACTCATTCCATTCCTCTCGACATGGAGGACATCGAACGTGACTGGGACAAGCCGGTTACCGAAGCCGGCATCGCAGCCAAGGCAAGTGTGATCGTACGCGTCGGCATGCTCGATCTGGGCGCAGGTACGGGAAGCTTCCGCGTGCGCGAAATGATGCATCGCATCGCCTATCCACTCGGCGTTCACGTACGGGCGGACGTGAATCTCACCGACATCGAAGCCTCCTGCACCGATGGCAAGGACCGCATCACGGAAGTCATCGACCTGCCGACCACCGGCGTCAACACCGAACGCATCTGGCTGCTTGAACACTTCGCCGACTGGTTCAACGTCAATCTCGGCAAGGGTTCCATGTATCACAGCCAATCCGGCGTTTCCGAAGGGCTGATGCAACATCTCGACAAGAAGGACGCCTCGCAGGTCTCCGCGGAACTGTCGAAGAAACTCAAGGAACAGCAGAAGGCCGAACAGAATCAGGAAGGTTCCGACGATCCGGTACTCGACGCGCTGGAGATGGTGACGGAACGTGCCAAGGACGAGGAATCGCTCGCACACCCGTTGCACCTACGCGACATCGAAGAGGCCGAATATCGTTCCGACCACGCCAATTCGGCACAGTGGCAGGATACGGCACACGGACGATTCAAGGACCGCCATCACAAACCGCCGAAAGGCCAGTACGCACAGCATTTCGACCATGTAGGCAAGGCCGAGGACGACCAGGCAGGCATCACCGTGCGCCAGGCGCACGAGCGACTCGACATGATCGAACATCGCAAGCCGCTTTATTCCCCGGCGTTCGCCGGATTCGCCTCGGCCTGCGCCTGCGCATCCTTCGTGTTTTTGCTCGGCGGCGGCCCCTTCGACATGGTCGGCGCCTTCATCGGTGCCGGTCTCGGCCATTGGCTGCGTCGGCGTCTGTTCGCCCATCATCTCAACCAATTCTTCGTGACCTTCGTATGCGTGGCCGTCGCGGCGCTCGCCTGCACCGGCACATTGCGACTGATTGGGCTGTTCAACCCGATAGCGCTGCAACACGACACCGCCTACATAGGTGCCATGCTGTTCGTGATCCCAGGCTTCCCACTGATCACCGGCGGCCTTGATATGGCGAAGATCGACTTCCCGTCAGGCGTGCAGCGCATCACCTATGTGTTCTGCATCATCCTGATGGCCACATTGGCGGGATGGATGGTCGCCTCCATCGTGCATCTGAATCCGCAGGGATTCGAGCCTCTCGGCCTCGATCCCATAATCAACTGCCTGCTACGCATGGTGTTCGCGTTCATCGGCGTATGGGGATTCTCCGTAATGTTCAACTCCCCGCAGCGTATGTGTCTGGTCGCCGCGACCATCGGCATGATCACCGACACCCTGCGTCTGGAAATCGTCGACATGGGCATTCCCGCCGAAGCCGGCGCCTTCATCGGTGCGTTGCTTGCCGGTCTGCTGGCCTCCGCATGGCGCTCCGCAGTGCATCATGGTCTGCTGGCCCCGCATCTTGGCTATCCTCGCATCTGCCTGACCGTACCGTCCATCGTGATCATGGTGCCCGGCCTATACATGTATCAGGCCATGTTCCATCTCGGCCAGTTCGATACGCTGAATGCGTTGGATTGGGCATTCAGGGCCTTCATGGTGATTCTCTGCCTGCCGATCGGACTTGCGATGGCACGAGTGATAACCGACAAGTCCTGGCGCTACGACATCTGAGGTCCTGCCATCGGAGGATCACGCATTATGCTCTCGCTCTAGGATGCAATGTTGCGGCGGCGTGTGATACTCAGTCAAGAGGTTACCAAAAGCACACATTGTTAAGAGGGAGAGGTACGTGGTCTCCAAAGATTTCTGGGTACTGCTGGCCATGGTCATCTATTTCGTGGCCATGCTCATCATCGGATTCGTATATTCCAAGCGGTCCAACTCATCCACACGCCAGTACTTCGCGGGTGGTCGTGGCGTCGGCCCGTGGCTGACGGCTCTAAGCGCCGAAGCCTCCGATATGAGCGGCTGGCTGCTCATGGGATTGCCGGGCGTCGCCTACTTCACCGGTGCCGCCGATCCGTTATGGACGGCGTTGGGCCTGGCCATCGGCACCTATCTGAATTGGAAACTCGTGGCCAGACGTCTACGTCGCTATTCGGTGGTCGCCGGTGATGCCATCACCATCCCAGACTTCTTCTCCAAACGTTTCCACGATAGGAAGAACATCGTCTCCACGATTTCCGCGCTCATCATCCTCGTGTTCTTCTGCGTGTATGTCGGCAGCTGCTTCGTAACCGTCGGCAAACTGTTCTCCACATTGTTCGGCTGGGACTACCACCTGACCATGGTGATCGGCGCGGCCGTCGTGTTCGCCTATACCGTCATCGGCGGCTACCTGTCCGTGGTGGTGACCGACTTCATCCAAGGCCTGCTCATGTTCTTCGCGCTGACTGTGGTCTTCGTGGGCTCGGTGGCCTCCGCGGGTGGTGTCGACAACACCGTGGCCTTCCTGAAGGCCATTCCGGGCTTCCTGGACGGCACACAGATGGCCACGCCGGTCCTCAACGATGCCGGCGAGCAGATCGTCAAGGCCGGGCAGGCCATGTTCGGCGCGCCAACCGACTACGGTGTGATCACCATGATCTCCATGCTGGCGTGGGGCTTGGGCTACTTCGGCATGCCGCAGGTGCTCGTGCGCTTCCTGTCCATCCGCAGTTCCGAGGAAATCAAGAAGTCCCGTATCATCGCCACCACATGGTGTGTGATTTCACTTGCATGCGGCGTGTGCATCGGCCTGGTCGGCCGTGCCATGATGCCGACACAGTTCGCTACGCAGGCCGCCGCCGAAAACATCTTCATCGTGGTGGCTCAGGCGCTGTTGCCGAGCTTTATGTGTGGCGTCGTTGTATCCGGCATCTTCGCCGCATCCATGAGCTCCTCGTCGAGCTATATGATCATCGGCGCCTCCGCAGTCGGCGAGAACATCTTCCGTGGACTGCTCCATCGCAAGGCCACCGATCGGCAGGTCATGATGGTGGCGCGCATCACGCTGCTGGTCATGTTCCTCTTCGGCATCGTGGTCGCCTTCGACCAGAACTCTTCGATCTTTCAAGTCGTTTCGTACGCCTGGGCCGGCCTCGGGGCATCGTTCGGCCCGCTGATGCTGACTGCGCTGTATTGGCGCCGTACCAACAAGTATGGTGCCATTGCCGGCATGATTTCCGGCACCGCGATGGTGCTCATCTGGCACAATCTCATCAAGCCGATCGGCGGCGTGCTCGCCATCTACGAGCTACTGCCGGCCTTCATCGTTTCACTGCTGTGCATCGTGGTGGTCTCATTGCTCACACCGGCGCCGAGCGCAGAAGTGCTGTACGAATTCGATCATTATCTTGACGATCCGAACGATCGTAAGGTCGATGACGATCTGGTCGCCGCTGAAATCGCGGCGGGGGAGCGTCGCGCGCAGATGTAAACGCATATTTCCTCCATCTGCGTTATAGATGGCGGATGCAACAACCTTGAGGGCGAATACTCGCGCGATATATACCCTCTAACTACTTGGTTCCTGTAACCATCCGCCATCTATAGTGCAGATATGAAGATTCCGGATCGTGAATTCACGATCCGGAATCTTCTGTTTGTTGGCGTCTCAGTAACGCATGCCCATGGCCTCGCGTACCTGCTCCAGCGTTTCGTCAGCGATTTCGTTCGCACGCTTGTTGCCATCATGCAGGATGTCGCGGATGGAATCCATGTCCTTGGCCAGCTCGGCACGGCGTTCACGGTGTGGTGCCAGGAACTCGTTCACGGACTCGATCACGTACTGCTTCAGCGCACCTGCACCGGAATCGCCGATCTCTTCGGCGATCTCCTTCGGATCACGTCCGGTCACCAGGCCGGCGGTGGTCAGCAGTGCGGAAACCTGCGGGCGGGCAATCGGATCGAAGGTGATGCGTCGCTCGGAATCGGTTGGGCTCTTCTTGATCAGCTTGGTGGTTTCCTCGGCGGTGGCGCCCAGCATGATGGAATTGCCATAGGACTTGCTCATCTTGCGACCGTCCAGACCCGGGATCTCCGGCGCCTCGGACAGGATCGCGGCCGGCTCGGGGAACACAGGATGCTTCTTGGCGTAGCGTTCGTTGAAACGACGGGCGATGGTGCGGGTGATCTCGACGTGCGGCAGGTTGTCTTTGCCAATCGGGACCACGTTCGCCTTGCAGAAGAGAATGTCGCATGCCTGATGCACCGGGTAGGTGAGCAGCAGGCCGGTCAGTGCGTGGCCGGAGGCCTCCATCTCGGACTTCACGGTCGGGTTGCGGTGCAGTTCGGCTTCTGTGACCAGCGACAGGAACGGCAGCATGAGTTGGTTCTCGGATGGGACGGCGGAATGCGTGAAGATCATGGTCTTGTTCGGGTCGATGCCGGCGGCCATGTAGTCGAGCACCAGATTGAGCACGTTGTCCTCGATGTGCTCGGTGGTGTCGCGGTCGGTGATCACCTGATAGTCGGCGATGATGATGTTGGAGTTCACTCCGCGGTTCTGCATGGCCACGCGTTCGCGAATGGATCCGAAGTAGTGGCCCAGATGCAGGCGGCCGGTCGGTCGGTCGCCGGTCAGCATGGTGAACTTGCCCGGATTCTCCTCCAGTTTGGCCAGCGTCGCGTCGGAACGTTTCTTCGCGGCGAGGAAGCTTGCGCTCATTTCATTGCCTGCAGCGGTGATCTGCTGTTCCTGGGTGTCGTCCGTCATCATGTGTCCTTTTTCTACGAAAATAAACGATTTTATCGTAAAAGTCTGAGCCGACAACGAAACGGGGCTCAACAAGTGGTACTCTCGTGTTTGATGAATTGATAGCACAGTAATCCTCAGGGGGTCAGATGGGCCGCGGACGTCAGAAAGCCAAACAGCAGAAAATAGCCCGAAAGCTCAAGTACCTGACCACCGACACCGATTACGATGAGCTTGCCAAGGAGCTTGGTGCACAGGAGCCCGGTTCGGGTTCTTTTGACCCCTTCGCCGACATCGAAACCAAATATGCTCAACATGCGGACGGCGAACATGAATCCGCCGACGATGAGCAGCGGTCTTCCGAGCCTGCCGATGATCTCGATGAGTATGCCAAGTGGGCCGCCGAAGCCGCGGAGAAGGCCACCAGCGGTGAGATTCCGGTGACCAAGGCCGCTGCACCCAAGCCACACAAGCCCATCCCGATGCCGGTGCCCAGTGCGCTGAAGCCGAAGAAGCAGGACTGACTGCATTTGTACACACTTGAAAAGCCGTGGTCGAACAAGATGATTGTTCGACCACGGCTTTTTCTTATGTCTTCCCTTATGATCCTATGCAAGCCTATACGAGCGGCAGCAGATCGCTCAGGTCGTCGCGTTCACCGACGGCGGTGATGCGGCCAGCCTCCTTTTCCTCGGCCCAGCTGGTGATTCCGGTGGCCAGACGCATCCACACGTCCGGTTCCAGCTCGATGACGTCGGGAGGTGTGAGATTGTGCGGATCCGAAGCCGGTCCATCCAATATTTTGATGGCTCCCCACGGCGCCACCCGTACTTCCACGCCTTCGCCGGGTGCCTTGTTCTCCAGCAGATGCAGCGAGTAGCGCACTGCCATCGCCCATGTTTGCCGCGGCAGTTTCGGTGAGAGATTCAGCTTGAAGTCAAATGCCTCCATATCGTCGGCCGGCATCTGATCGGTGATGATGCGTCTTGCCGTTTGCAGCCAGTTTGCAAACGCTTCATGTCCTTTGTTGAGATCCTGTTCTCGAATAACAGCCATAGACGGTATTTTGCCGCTGATAAGCGACTAAGATGGGTGTCTGCGGACAACGTGGTCATAATTCAAAAGGGGCGTGTTGAGGGGAAATTACAAGTGATACTGACCATCGTTTGTACTGTTTTTTGCAGTGTTTTGCAAACGAATGCCATTATGTAATTACTTGCAATTTCATCTTTTTATGATTACGTTGTATGCTGAATTTGAGAACGTATGCATAGTGTTACTAAGTGTTCATACTGCCGTATACGCAAGGACGCTGGGGCAAGGCATAATGTTCAGGGAGAGTAATCCGTCAAAGGGAGTCAATCAATGACCGAAATTACCGCACCAAAGTCCCCCGTTACCGCGGCCGAATTCGCGGACGAGATTCGCGAGCAGCTGAAGTACACGCAGGGCGTCACGCCGGAGCAGGCCAAGCCGGCCGATGTGTATATCGCAGCTTCGGCGGCGATCCGTCGCCATCTCGTGGATTCCTGGATGAAGACCCAGGCCGACATGGTCAACGGCAACACCAAGGCCGTCGGCTACCTGTCCGCCGAATTCCTGATGGGCAAGCAGCTGCGCAACGCGCTGCTCAACGCCGGCCTGACCGAACAGTTCAACGAAGCAGTCGAAGCTCTCGGCTTCTCCGTGCAGGATGTCGTCGACGCCGAATACGAGCCGGGCCTCGGCAACGGCGGTCTGGGTCGTCTGGCCGCCTGCTTCATCGATTCCCTTGCTTCCCTGGGCGTACCGGCATTCGGTTATGGCATCCAGTACAAGTACGGCATTTTCAAGCAGGAGTTTGACGAGACCGGCAAGCAGATCGAGACTCCGGACTACTGGCTCGCCAACGAGGAGCCGTGGGGCCATATCGATTACAACCGTGACCAGAAGGTTTCCTTCGGCGGCGAAGTCGTCGAGGAGAACGGCAAGAAGGTATGGAAGCCGGCCTGGTCCGTGCGCGCCGTGCCGGTCGACTACATGGTTCCGGGCTATGCCTCCGGCCGTGTGAACACTCTGCGCCTGTGGACCGCCAAGAGCTACGACGAGTTCGATTTGCTCACCTTCAACAAGTCCGAGTATCTTGACGCCGTCAAGCCGCAGGTCGAAGCTGAGAACATCTCCAAGATCCTGTATCCGGAAGATTCCACCCCGCAGGGCAAGGCACTGCGTCTGGAGCAGCAGTATTTCTTCGTGTCCGCCTCCATCCATGACGCCATCCGCGTCTTCTATCCGGGCCAGGACAAGCCGGATCTGACCACGTTCGCGGACAAGATCACCTTCCAGCTCAACGACACCCACCCGGTCATCGGCATTCCGGAGCTCATGCGCGTTCTCATGGACGAGTACGGCTACGATTGGGACACCGCTTGGACCATCACCAACAAAACCTTCAACTACACTTGCCACACCCTGCTTCCGGAAGCCCTGGAAGTATGGCCGTCCAAGCTCATCGGCGAACTGCTGCCGCGTCACCTCGAAATCATCGAGAAGATCAACGCCCAGTTCGAAGCCGAGCTTAAGGCCAAGGGCATTGCCGACGAGACCATCAAGGACATGGCCATCTATACCGGTGACTCCGTGCGCATGGCATATCTCGCCACCTATGGCGGCTCCCATGTCAACGGTGTGGCCGAGCTGCATTCCCAGCTCCTGAAGGACGTCACCCTGAAGAACTTCTCCGACGCATACCCGGACAAGTTCACCAACGTAACCAATGGCGTGACCCCCCGTCGTTTCATCAAGCTGGCCAACCCGCGTCTGTCCGACCTCATCACTGAGGGTCTCGGTACCGACAAGTGGCTGAGCGACCTCGAATTGCTCAAGGGCCTCGAGCCGTTGGCCGCCGATGACGAATTCGTCAAGAAGTTCGCCGCCGTCAAGCAGGCCAACAAGGTCGACTTCGCCAACTATGCCAAGCGTGAGTATGGCTTCGACATCGACCCGAACACCATGATCAACACCATGGTCAAGCGTCTGCACGAGTACAAGCGTCAGGCCCTGAAGATCCTGGCTCTGATCGCCCGTTACGCCGACATCAAGTCCGGCAAGCTGTCCGCCGACGACGTCATGCCGCGCACCGTGGTGTTCGGCGCCAAGGCCGCCCCGGGCTACTATCTGGCCAAGCAGACCATCCAGCTCATCAACAACGTGGCCCGTGTCGTCAACAACGATCCGGAGGTCAAGGGCAAGCTCAACGTGTACTTCCCGTGGAACTACAACGTGCGCCTGGCACAGCACCTCATCCCGGCCACCGATCTCGATGAGCAGATCTCCCAGGCCGGCAAGGAAGCCTCCGGTACCGGCAACATGAAGTTCGCTCTTAACGGTGCCATGACCGTCGGCACCCTTGATGGCGCAAACGTTGAGATCCGTGAGCGCGTCGGCGCCGAGAACTTCTTCCTCTTCGGCATGACCGTCGACGAGGTGGACGCCCTCTACGCCGCCGGTTACGACCCGAAGAAGTACTATGACGCCAATCCGCGCCTCAAGGCTGCCATCGACATGGTTGCCGACGGTACCTTCTCCAACGGCGACAAGACCGTTTTCGAGGATCTCGTTCACGATTGGCTCACCAAGGATTGGTTCATGACCCTCGCCGATTTCGGTGCCTACACCGACATTCAGGCCGAGATCGAAGCCCTGTATGCCCAGCCGCTCGAGTGGAACCGTAAGGCTCTCATCAACGTGGCGAACTCCGGCTACTTCAGCTCCGATCGTTCGATCGAGGATTATTTGGAACGCATCTGGAAGACCGGTCCACTCAAGTGAGTGATGCCTGAAATCAAGATGACGGAAGGGCCGTCGGAGGACTTGTTCTCCGGCGGCCCTTGCTATCTAGCGCCATCCAGCGGGTATATCCATGGATGACCGTACTTGTCAAAGCGAGCGTCTTCCGGCTGCGCGCTGGTCTTGCTACACAGGCTGTGAAGCGTTGACTGTCTATATTTGGGCCCCGTGAGGCATATGCATGCGTTGCAGAGGCGTACCGTGACGAGAAAAAACGATGTACCGTTCCCCATCGTGTGCAGACGGTTGTCCGATTCTGGAGAATCGGACAAACGGACAGCATATGAGGGGTCATAGTTGTCCGATTCTCCAGAATCGGACAAACGGACGGGGCCGGGCATAAAAAAAGGTCCGCATCCAACATGGATGCGGACCTGAACGAGTCAATGGTCGGAAAGCGATCAGGCGGCTTCCGGATCAGCGGTTTCGGCCTCGGCTTCCGGCTCGGCGGTATCCTTGGTCAGGCCAAGGTCAACCGGGGAAGAGCTGTTCTCCCATGGTTCCTCCCACGGGTCATAGTCCGGATTCTGCTGCTTGTAGATATACAGACCGACGACAGCTGCAAGCAAAGCTCCGAAGAGCAGTGCGAAGAACTTCCAACCGTTAGAAGACTTGTTCTCCATGACGGCTCCTTTCCCATACACAGGCTGACCTGTTCGTTCAAGCCAACTCTGCCTTCCATCTTAATTCCTGGAATGTGACGATTGGGTGGATTTACGCGCGGGGAAATGCCTGCCGTGTCAAAAGAAAACCGCGTAGTGAAGCCATTCGGGGGAGTCGTTGGCTCCGCAGGCTCCAGTACAGTTAAGGCATGGCATATCAACGATTCAGCTTGTTCCCCGATTCACCTTCGTTCAAGGATTTGTTCTCGGCGCGGTCCCTGCGCTATCGCTGGCGTAATGGTGACCCTTTGATCACCACCGGCATCATGGCGGTGTGCATTGTGGTTTGGATCGTGGAGGCGGTGCTGAATCTGGTGTGGCAGGGAGGACTCAATGCCATGTTGAACGCCGGCATGCTCATGCCTGCCACCGCCGTTCACAAGCCGTGGACCTTCATCACCTCGATGTTCCTGCATCAGCCGAACTCGTTGTGGCACATTCTGTTCAACATGCTGACGCTGTGGTGCGTGGGCCCGGTGCTGGAACGCATGATGGGGCATTGGTCGTTTCTCGCGCTGTACGCTGTTTCCGGATTGGCGGGTGGTACCGGCATGATGCTCTGGGCCGTGCTGTCAGGCGCTTCCGGTTGGATTACGCCCGTATATGGCGCTTCCGGGGCATTGTTCGGCCTCTTCGCCGCCATTTTGGTGGTCTACCGTCGGATTGGTCTTGATATCAGGTCGATGATGATCTGGATGCTGATCAATTTCCTGATGCCGGTTATCATGCCGAATATCGCTTGGCAGGCCCATTTGGGAGGATTCCTATTCGGAGGCATGTTCACATGGCTGTTGGTTTCGGGGTTGCGTGTTCTGCGTGGCAAAAGCCTGCTGCGGCGCACGCTGATATACGGGACGGTCATGGTGATTGTGATTATTGCGATTGATCTGCTGTGTAACGCAGTCAATCCAGTAAATATGGCGTTGTTCTGACTGATGGTTCCGATTCATCAGGAATGGCCTTCGACTCGGTGAGTCGGGGGCCATTTTTTGATGGGTGACACAACGAACGGGGAAATGACGGGAAGTTACATGTATGTAGTTTTCCACAATTGTGAATAAGTATGTGGATAAGTAGGGCTTAGGTTGAGGATAACTCGGGGATAAGCACTAGATTTATCCACATAGATATTCACAAAATGGCATTTTTCAAGGATTTTCCTATGTGGATAAGGTGGATAACTCACTATCCACACGTCAGAACATGGGGAAACGCGACGTCGATATTTCGTGGTGTGAGGAATCATTGACCACGAAATATAGGCACTATCCACATTCATCCACAGATATCCACCGTTGTTCACATCGCAATATGGGGTTGTTTGCCTCACCATGCCTGTATAACGGTGCGCGCTACGCAAGGAACGCTGACAGGCCGCCATTTATGATTACGGGTATGGAACATGAGGCAATGATCAGTCCGGAGACGCGTGCGTTCGTGGTGGTCCACCGTAACGAGGACGTACGCGAGTTGGCGTTGAAATCCAAACATGTGGACGGATTGGACCTGCCGCAAGCACTCAATCAGATCGCCGGTTGGCAGATTGCCCGCAACAAACTGCCGGAATGGGCCGACTGTGACGATATCATCTATCCTCCGCATATTTCCATGGAACAATGCTCATCGCAGTTTACGGCGCAATATAAAGCCGAAATCGTCAATCGTCTGCTGTGTACTGACGACGGTGCCGACAATGCCCGAGATTCGGCGCATTCCGACGATATCGACAAAACGAACATCGCCGGCATAACGGAAGCGGAACACGCGGAAGAATGGGATTCGGTGACAACGTCAGCGGGGAACGCCGATCTATCGATGGTAGATCTGACAGGTGGCTTCGGCGTTGATTTTTCATACCTTGCGCGCGGTTTCACACGTGCCGCATATGTGGAGCGGCAGCCGCACCTGTGTGATCTGGCCGCACACAACATGATCGTTCTGGGATTGCACCAAACGGAAATCATATGCGGTGATGGTGTCGAATACCTGCGTTCGATGCAACCGGTGTCGCTGATCTACATTGATCCTGCACGTCGCGACGAGCATGGCACACGTACGTATGCCATCGAGGACTGCATGCCGAACGTGCTCGCCCTGCGTGATCTGCTGCTGGCCAAGGCGCGATTCGCGATGATCAAACTGTCTCCGATGCTTGACTGGCGTAAGGCCATCGCCGATTTCGGCGGTGCCGTGAGTGAAGTGCATATCGTGTCGACCGGCAACGAATGCAAGGAACTGCTGATGGTGCTGGATGGCGCCGTGGAAACGAGGCATCCGACGGATGACGTACGTGCGCCACATGTGTATTGCGTGAACGACGGTCAGCGGATTGATTACGATTCTGCGGTGTATGCGCGTGGGTTGCACATCGGCACGGCGCCGTTGCCGGAGATGGAATATCTGTATGAGCCGAATGCATCGATTATGAAAGCCGGCTGTTTCGACCTGCTGGAGGAACGGTATGGTGTGATGCAGATCGGACCGAATAGTCACCTGTTTGTGGCCGCTGAGCCCGTGACGGATTTTCCAGGGCGCGGGTTTGCCATCGAAGCGGTTGGAGGCATGGGCAAGAAGGATGTGAGGAGGTTGCTGAGCGGGGTCGGGAGGGCGAATGTCGCAGTACGCAATTTTCCGCTCACAGCGCCGCAGTTGCGTAAGAA
>OGHW01000155.1_pt1 | contig 77798 bp, 66 predicted proteins | sample 1571641 | NCBI WGS metagenome assembly OGHW01 (sample SAMEA2582066, study PRJEB24529) | metagenome | biome: Human gut stool | place: China | collected 2011 | reverse complement strand
CGGCACGTTCCAGAGCATCGGCGACGGTACCCACCACCATCTTGACGGGGTACTCCTGGCCTTCAGCCTCAATGGTGACGCTGAAGGCGCGCTCGATGTTCAGGGATGCCAGACTGCCGGCAAAGGCAGTGTAATAGACTTCGTCTCCCTCCTCGGCCTCGATGCCGGAAAGACTCATAACGCGGGCAGGGTCGCTCTCGGAAGTGAGGACCACCTGCCGCGCACCGTGGGAGTCTGTGACGTAGGTCAGCCGCAGATTCGCGGCGGTCACAGCCAGCGTGAACACGAGACACGCAGCCATGACGCAGAACGCCAGCACACGGGATGAGGCTGCACGGGTGCAGCCGGGCAATGCTTTCTTAAATTTGACGGAAGCGATACGAGACAACTCCTCTCTTTTCAGATTTTGGAATGGACAGCGGGCTTGTATCTCAAGGCCCGCCAGACTGTGCGTAAATGCCCCGCACAGCGGGTGCCGCAAAAGCGGCTTTTCACTTCACCGTGATGAATTTTATGCGCTGCAACGTGTGTTGAGCGGACGTTATTTTAGCAGACTGAGTCCGTTTTGTCAAATCGAAGGTCAGGCGCTCGTCAATTCCTTCACATAGTTTTTTGTGCATTCTGTACATAGTTTGCTCTCGATTTCATGAAATTCAATGATTTCTCTCCGATTTTTTCGCAAAAATAAAGTCATACTTGTTCATATATTTTTAACATTTGAGTTGGCATTTCCGGGGTGTTTTTTGCAGTATTTCCAGCCCGCTTTGCGGCGTCAAACCGGCCATAACCGGCTTATTTTCGACACAAATCATGGACTGTTTTCTGACTGTTTTCAAGAGAAAAGCAGGGGTCTATTTCTCTCCGAAAAAGGCCGTTTGGCAAAATGCCTAACCCGCCAAATTCTCAATAAAAAAGTATGTACTTCCGCCCACTGCCGTTCTGCGCTACAATCGGGCCAGATGCAAACGCAAAACCAAATGAAAGGAGTTTTTACCATGCAGATCAACATCACAGCCCGGGACTTCGGCGGCACAGAATTCCTCGCCCAGCCCCACCGGCTGCATCTGGGCGCACAGAAAGCCGAGGGTGTGGACCGGCTGGAATTCAGCCTGCCGGAGCAGTGGAACGGGTGTGTCGTCACCCTCCACATCCGGCACGCGGACGGCACGCTGGCCGAGCCGCTGGCGCTGGACGAAGCAGGCTGCGTCGGCGTGGGCCGGAGCTTTACCGGCTGGGCCAGCGGCGAGTGGATGCTGGCCGCTGCCAACGGCAATGGCTACACCGCTTACACCCGGCCCGGCCAGTACGACGTCCACGGCATCCTCCCCACCGAGGGCGGCGGTGAGGAGCTGACGCCCTCGATCTACGAACAATTCATCGCCCGGGTGGTGGACAGCGCCAATGCCGCCGCAGAGGCCGCCAAACGTGCCGCCTCCGGCGAGGCAAACGCCAAACAGAGCGCCAGCGAGGCCGCAGTTTCCGCCCAGCAGACCGCCGCCAGCGCCACCCTAGCCGCAGGCTATGCCGAGCAGGCCGAAGCCGCTGCCGACCGTGCCGCCTCCTATGCCCCCTCGGAGGGCGCTGTGCTGAGCGTCAACGGCAAGAGCGGTGCCGTCCGGCTGAACGCGCTGGACGTCTGGGCCTTGCCCCGCCCTGTCTCACCGAAAGTCGGTCAGCTGGTGCGGGTGGTGAAGGTCGATGCCTCCACCGGCGCACTGACCGTCGACACCATCAGCACCGACAGCCTCAGCGGGCTGGGCAGCGAAGAAAAAGAGCTTCTGCTCAAGCTGCTGGGCTCTGTCAGCTACACCGACAGCAGCGCCAAAAATGCCCTTGAGGCCCTCAAAAAACTGTGGGACACCACGCCGCCCACTCCCCTGCCCGACCCGGACATCATCCCGGTGGAGAAGGTGACTCTGAGCCAGCACACGCTGGAACTGAGCCGGGGCAGCACTGCCGACCTCAGCGCCTCCATCGCGCCCCCGGACGCCACCGACCAGACGGTATTGTGGAGCGTTTCGCCGACGGACATCGTCTCGGTGGATGCGGGCCGCGTCACTGCCCTCAAGAAGGGTTCTGCCGTCGTCACTGCCACCTCCGACAGCAAGAGCGACAGCTGCACCGTCACAGTGACTCCCGCCGTCTACCGCATCGAGACGGCCCACACCGACAGCGGCGACATCCCCGCGTGGGACACTTATCCCGCCAAGTCCGAGTTCTTCATGCCATTGACTGCTAAGAAAGCGGGCCTGCTGCTCCGCTCGCTGGAATTCCGCGTCAAGGGCTATATGCCGGGCAAAATGCGCACCGTCCTGCGCAAGTACGGCACCACGACCGCCCTGGCAGACAAGTCCATCGACCTTGTCCGCGGCTACAACGATGTAGTGCTGGACATGGGCAGCATCGCGCTGGAAAAGGGCGTCGAATACCAGCTCTATTTCGCCGCCGCCAACAACTTCTATCCGCCCTCTGTCGATTCCTCCTGGGTCGCCGCAAACGACTGCATCGACATCGCACACGGCAGCGCCTACTATGGTGATAACACCACCCTCATCTTCTCGGGTACCGTTGTGCTGCAGGAGACCTGAACCACACCAAACACATATCCTGAAACAGAAAGAGAGGTACTGACTATGACCCATCACAAAATTTCCGCATCCACTCTGGCCCGCACCGCCGCGCTGGCGCTGGCCCTGACCAATCAGGTGCTCAGCGCCGTGGGCAAGCCCATGCTGCCCATCGAGAGCGCCCAGCTGGAACAGCTCATTTCCAGCGGCCTGACCGTTGCCGCCGCCCTCGCCAGCTGGTGGAACAACAACAGCTTCACCCCTGAGGCCATCGAGGCTGACGACTTCATGACCCGCCTGAAGCAGCAGAAGCGATAAACGCATAAGCGAACACAGCGCCCCGGAGCAGACTGCTCCGGGGCGCTGTGTTGTGTTTGAAGAAAAGTTTATCTCAGGCGTTCCACTGAACATCCTCTGCGGCCACATGGCCGTCCTGCACACTGATGACAGTGGCGCGGGCATCCATGCCGGATGTCTTTTTGAAAAGGCCCGTGTAGATGGTCATGCCAGCCATTATCAGGACAGCCAGTGCAAGGCCGACCAAACGAATCATCATACTGTCAACATTCTCGTTCATGATGCCTTCTCCTTTTCCTCTTTGCGGCCCGGCAGACACCATTCTGCCGCAGCCCACAGCCTGATTTTCCGCTGCGGACCCCCTCTATCGGCCCGCAGTGATGCATTTCCCAAGACATTCCAAAGAAAAAAGCCTAGGGTAAACACACCCCAGGCTCCATTGTCTGTCTGCTTAGTATAATAGTCTCTTTTGCAGTTTTTGTCAAGAGGGAGATGAAGGAATCTCAACCGCCGGATATGCGCAGTCGTGCTCCCCAGTCCGCTGGGAAACTTCTGTTAAACAAAAACGGCTCTGCCGAAGCGGCATCGTACGGCCAACTTCCCCGGGTTGCGGCTCCCAGCGTCTATTTCGGCCCTTGAGCGGGCCTCATATCCTGCTGGCCGCGGCCCCAACAGCTTCTCCCTGTTTCCGCCGCTGGCGGCGGTCGTCGCTGTTGCACTTGCTGAACTGGGGAGCATCGCTGGGGCGGCTCCGCCGCCCACGCGATGCTTGAGCAATTATTCGAAATGCGCATCCGGCTCGCCCCTCCGGGGCAACCGCCGGATATGCGCAGTCGTGCTCCCCAGTCCGCTGGGAAACTCCTGCTAAACAAAAACGGCTCTGCCGAAGCAGAGCCGTAAAAGCCGTAATACGGTAAAATCAGCGCTTGCTGAACTGGGGAGCACGACGTGCAGCCTTCAGACCGTACTAAAATGCTCTTACGTCCGTTTTTCCTTGAGATTTCGGGCTTTTCGGGCCTTCCCCTTAAAAGTTGCCCCACTATTTAATCATAAAATGGGGACATCAGATGCTCGGTTTTACTGTCGAAATGCGTCGTTCACCACACTCACAAGTTCTTCGGGTTTATTATACTTCACCTGAGCGTAAATGTCCATCGTTGTCTTACTATTTTCATGTCCGGCAAGATATTGGACTGTCTTTGGATCAACGCCAGCATACAAAAGATTGGTAATATAGGTATGCCGAAGTTGGTGTGGAGTCACATCAAAGTCGATGGCGTATATCAGTTTGGGATTATTCTTTTGATGACCGCCGAGGGTAGGGGTAACTGTGTACTTAATGCTTTGGCCGTTGACATACTTATAATAGTTGCGGGGCTTGGCAGTCCGGACAGTCACATACTTCCATAACCTTTGAAACTGTGAAGCAGATAATGGTTGGCCTTCGCTGTCTGCTATCACATATTCAGATATGGATTTCTCTTTGACTTCCCGCAGGCGGTCTACTAAGCATTTGGGAATAGGAACGTCCCTGCGAGCCGCTTTGGTTTTTAATGTTGTAGAAACCACCGGCCTGTTATGCTCGGTTCGCCATGCCCTCCTGACAGAAATATACGGTGCAGGTGCATCCAGAAACACGTAATCCCATTGAAGCCCCAAAATTTCCTCCCGGCGCAGGCCGGAATATAAGGCAATCATGATAAACGTATATGGTGGTAGCTCTTTGATAGTATCCAGCAGCAGCTTTGTCTGTTCGTCCGTCAAGGCGGCCTTCTTCTTCGCTTGCCTTCCTCCTTTTGCTGAGATGCCTTCACAGGGGTTATAGTCAAGTAGCTGGCTGCGCTCTGCCGAATAAAAAACGCACTTGAGAAGCATATTCACCGTGCTATACAATCCCGCTGATTTTGTGGCCAACGGGATCATCGCCAGCCGAATATCATCTGCTGTTACATCCGACAGATACATAGCACCCAACGGCTCGACTATGTACTTGTTCATGTTAATCGTGTAGCCTCTTAATGTAGCTGGTGAAATCTTTGCCGACTGCATCAACAGCCACTTCTCGCAATATTCCGCAACCGTGGGATTCTCTTTGCGGAAAATGGCTTCCTCCACCTGACGACGCGCTTCCTGCTCCTTTTGATACAGTTCTTCACAGGTTTCAGCGTACAAATCCACCCTTTTTCCATCAGCGTCTGTAATTCGTGTTCTGTAATACCGGATTCCCTTTCGCACAACAGACCCATATTCCGGGACGCACTCTTTTTTCTTTGCCATAAGTTCATTTCCTTTCCTTAGTTTATGTAGCTCAATGCTCATATTTCTTTTATCAAAAGTTCTCATTCTTCTCAAAGGTGCGATCCCTGAAAACGCAAAGGGCGAGGAACACTCCTCGCCCTTCGTGCGCTTTCTATTCTATTGTGCTACACCACAGCTATCTGCATTCCATTGAACAAATGCGCTGCTTAGAAGCCCTGCCAGTTGATCCGGCTTGTTGTATTTTACCTTTGCATAAATGTCCATAGTAATCTTGCTACTCTTATGGCCTGCCAAATATTGAACTGTTTTCGGATCTACCGACGAATGAATCAGATTTGTGATGTAGGTATGCCGGAGCATATGGGGCGTAACCTTAAAATCCAGACTGTAAACCACATGGCTATTGTTTCGTGCTTTTTCCCCAAGTTCCGGGTAAAGCATATACTTTTCATATTTTCCATTTACAGGCTTGCGAGCTATTCTTGGTTTTGCAGTTCGAGTCACAATGTACTTCCAAAACTGCTTGAATTGTGTATAGGACAATGGCTCTCCATCCCGATTGGCAACCACATAGTCTGAGGTGGATTTTTTCTTTGACTCTTTCAAACATTCAGCCAAACGATCCGGGAGAGGGATATTTCTCTCCGCAGCCTTTGTCTTTAGATCAGTAAGAATAATCGGCCTGTTATGTTCTGTATGCCATGCCCGCCGCACCGTCAAATATGGAGCGTCCGTATCCAAATACACCGAATCCCATTGCAGCGCCAGAATTTCCTCACGCCGTAATCCCGCATATAGGCCAAGCATCACAAACACATAGGGCGGCAACCCGCGAATAGCATCCAAAAGCCGTTCTACCTGTTCATCTGTCAATGCCTGCCGTTCCTCCTGTGGAACACCGCCGCCCTTTGCTTTGAGGTAAATGGTAGGGTTTATATCAATGACATGGCTTTCCTTTGCTGCCCGAAAGATAGATTTGTAAAGGATTACCACAGACTTGTAAACCGAAACAGATTTCTTGGAAACAGGAACAAGGGCAAGCTGAATATCATCCAGCGTTACCTCAGCCATTCTCTTTTCTCCCAATTCCCCAATAATGTGCCGCCGGACTTTGGATGTATAATCCGTCAGGGTAGTGGCACGCACATGGACGGACTGCATCAGCAGCCACTTTTCGCAATACTCGGCAACCGTAGGAGATTTACGCCGAAACGTGGCGTTGTCGATCTGTTCAAGAGCTGCCATTTCCTTGTCGTAAACTTCCTCACGGGTCTTTCCATAAAGAATAATGCGCTTGCCGTCTGCGTCCTCAATATCTGTTTTGTAATATTCATAGCCGTTTACTTGAACCTTGCTGTATCTGGGAATCCGCTTTCTTTTTGTAGCCATTTCCTCCACCTCCGAAAAATAGTATCAGTGCTGCATCTTGGTTTTATCAGAACTGCTCTATTTTCTCAAAGGTGCGATTTGCGCCCTCGCACATTGCGATAGGTTTCCTTCTTTTCTACGGGTTTCGCCCGATGGGTACATTTTGCGATATATTCCTGGAGTCCGGCAGATGTAAAGTAGACGCAGCCATTCGGTACATATTGAATATAGGAAATCAAGCCGCTGTTTCGGGCTTCGTCTAAAGTGGCAAGGCTGATCCCTAAAAGTTTCGCCGCCTCCTTACGGGTAATCAGTTTTTCCATATTCAATCTTCACCTCCTCGCTGGTTTCTTGACCACCTCGTAGTCGTAACCAATATTCTGTCCACAATAGGTACAGACGTCCCGTTGCACTTGCTTCAGATTGACGCGCCGTAAATAATAAGAACCCGTGCCGTAAAAATTGTTGGCACAGGCAGGGCAGAGGCACATGATTAAGTTCTTTGGCATTTCTTCAATCAGTCCCACGCTGACCGCGAGAGCGCGATTGATTCGCCGGATGTGATACTCGTCCAGCCTCCCGATGTAGTTCTCCAAACGCCTCTTATCAATGGTGCGAAGCTGTTCCAGAAGGACAATAGAAGGAAGTTCCAGACCGTTTTCCGCTTTGAGCAGATAGTGCGTCGGCAGCTTGGCCTTTACATTTACCTTGCTGGAGATTGCCGCTACAATGACGGTGGTACTGTATTTGTTTCCGGTGTTGTTCTGGATAATCAGAACGGGGCGATAGCCTTCCTGCTCAGAGCCGACTCCCCGGCCTAAATCGGCATAGTACATATCGCCGCGCAAATATGTTCTGCTCATGTTGTATGACCTCCCTTTGAAATTCAGGCGATCTGTGCCGCCTATGTAGAGGCCGAACAACAGGGCAGAAGGAAGGCCGGGGAAACGTATATATTCCTCTTATTTCTCTGCCTGTCCTGCTGCACGGCCATATTTCAAAGCAGCCCCATTTGTCCTCGACACCCCGGACTGCTGTGGGAAGTCATCAAACGGCTGGCAGCTCACCAGCTCCACGGGGAATCTCGCCCCTTGCGTGGTTCTCACGCAACCGCCCCCATTGCCTGCGACGGATCACGGCGATAAGGCCGCTTCAACGCTCGGACGTTAGGCTGGACGGGAGTATCATTGTCCCCACTTCCGATCATGGCCGATACCGGGAGCCACCCGGTACTGACATCCGACTGTTTCTCGCTCCCTGCCAGACAGAACAAGCCAAAGACCTTCATACGTTCTTTTCGGTGGTGTCTTGCTGTTCCTGCCTGGCAGATTCTCGCGCAGCCGCTGTCCGGGCTTTGGCTTTCGCCAAAGAAGCGGGAATGTGCTTGATGAATGGGTATGCGGTTTTCAAGGTGCGGTTGAGAGGTCATAAAAAACCTCTCACCCTTTTTGCCGTTGGGTGAGAGGTTTGCACAACATTATTCCAAAAGTTTTTTCAGTTTTTTGAGAATCTTAGTTTTCCGAACATGGATGGCATTTCGATATACACCCAGTTCTTCAGCATACTGCCGCTCTGTCTTTTCCTCAAAGAACAATGCCTGGATCAAAGCCTGCTCCTCCGGGGTCAGCATTGCCAGGGCAGTATGTAGCTTGTCCACCTCCAGCTTATGAAGCACCGTGTTCTCTACACTCTCCTCGTTAGGGAACTGCTGGGCATTTTCATCCATCAGCCGGTCTAAAGAATCTTCGCGGCTGGGGATGACTCGTACCATCTGGCCCTCCTTTCCGAGAACAAACCGTTCGGTTTTCAAATCGTTCTCAAAGTAACGCATCTTTCTGTCGCCTTGCGTATAGGCCATATACACTTCATCCGTGACCTCAACATATTGGCCGCGAATCCATATTCTTTTTTTGCCAGCTTCCACGCTGTTTACCTCCGATCAGTCTGAATTTTGAGAAATTCAGACTGATCGGGGGGCCACGGCACCGTGGGAATAAGCTGTGGTGATATACAAAAACGCACCTGCATGGTGGGGCCATTCCCCACACAGCAAGTGCGTTTCTTTTTAGTTCGTATGTATTATGGCATGACAGTTCACCAGGAAGGGTGGACGATCCCGCTACATGGCAGGAATTTTTTTTGGCCGTGTACCATCAGAACGCAATCGGCCTATTTTATCAAATCAAACTCGCTGCTTCTGATTAGCAGCGAAGCGCAGGCATTCCAGCGCATAAAAATATCCCTCCAAACCTAAACGCGGGATGGAAGGATGGACATGACAAAGCCCCCTGTCAATACCTCGTTTTTTTTATTGGCAGGGTATGTTTTCTCTCTGGTTCACTATTTTCCGCACTTTCAGTTCTCTAAAATTTGAACTACTATGCCATTATCAAACTGGCATAGATTATTAAAATAGAAAGAGGGGGTGAACTAAAAGTGCAGAATCAGCATGAAATACTCGGAGAGATCATAAAGAACGCTCGTGCAAAGGCGGACATGACCGTAGAAACCTTGGCTAACAAGGTAGGTGTTACCGAAAGGTTTATATATCGTATAGAAAACGAAGGGAAAAAGCCCAGCTACGAAATCCTTTACAAGCTCATCCGCGAACTGGCTATTGTGCCGGATCAGATTTTCTTCCCTGAAAAGCAGGTACAAGAATCCGAGATGGAAAGCCTTGTCCGTATGTTATATAGTTGCGATGAGCGTTCCATTCAAATAATTAAAGCTACAATAAAAGCCGCATTGGAAAGTCAGTCTAAAGAATAAAAAAGAGCCGATGACTGTGATTACTCACAAGTTCATCGGCTCTGCGTCTTTGCGGCTGGCTCTTTGATGACAGTAATGTGTAAATGTTCTGCTTTGATTAAACATTCATGTTTGCATTTCGGGCAGTAGAGAGGATAATTAACCAAAACTGTGTCCTCTCTTATTTTATCACGGGTTTTACCTCCACAAAGAGGACACAATATCCATTCTGCATCCATATCATCCCCCCTTTACTCTTTGTCCTTTGCGCAGAAAATGTTGATTGCTTCACTGAAGAAAGACGCCAAATTTCCGCTGCTAAACCCATTTATATAATTGGAAAAGCGTTCATCACTGATGTAGAGTTGCCCTAAGTAGAGCAAAATTTGATTATCACATTCATAGAAGGATTCAGAGATATACTGCTGCCACTCTTTTACGATTTGTTGCACTTCTTGACAGGCAGGAGATTGAGCTTGAAATTGAGCTAATTTCTCAAAGGTATCCTTAGACACAGAAAGAAATCTTTCTAACTGATTTCGTTGACCTTTTTCTGGCTGCGACAGAAATGCTGCTTCATATTCTTTGAAACTATGGGTATTACCCCAGCGTTCCAAAACTTCCGACCTATATTTCTCTTTCAGCTCAAGCACTTTTGTATCTGAAAAAGGTGCAAAAGACGGGACGGGATTTCCTTCTATTTCTGTTTTAACAAGGGAGATCAGAGCATCAATACGATCCTTTTGCGCCTGCAAAATATCAAGGTGTCTTTTCAACGCTTCTGTCCGGTCATAATTAGGAGAACCGAGCAAGCTCTTGATTTCCTTCAATGCAAATCCCACTTCACGAAAAAATAGAATTTCCTGCAACCGGCTCAAATCATCATCAGTATACAAACGATATTTACTGTCTGTAACCATAGTAGGCTTCAAAAGTCCTATTTCATCGTAGTAGTGCAATGTCCGTATTGTGATACCGGTTAGGTCAGCAACTTCATGTACCGTCATCCTCCTATCATTCATCCCAAAAATCCTCCACAGTTTCTAAAATTTCACTTGCAGGCAGCATCGTGGCTTCAATAATGCTTTTTCCTGTTTTTTGCAAGTAGTGTTTAACCAAATGATACCCGCAAGCGTAGCCAGCACAGTATGGCAATCCAACACAGGGGAAATTTTGCATCGCGGCCATCTCGTCACCATAGAGATAGGCGTTTAGATTCTCAAGCCCTTGAACATTCAGTCCATTGTGAATAATAGGTTTGATGTACTCATTCAGGGTTTGCATATCCGTTTTGGTTACCCAGGGGCCTGCCTTGTCCTCGCCATACAAATGAGTTGCAAAGTTTTCAGCAAGGCCCTCGCTGACCATCATCTCCCCAAGGGTGATACTATTCCGCCACTTAATAAACTGAAAGCGCACATTATGGTTTACTTCGTGGGCCAGCGCAACAGGAAGGCGAGTCAGTGTAAATTCATTGGGGATCAGCCACGCCATGATATACCCCGGAATGCCACCATCGCCACAATACCCTTCATTCAAAGAGGTATAGGGGCTCTCGGCGTTTGCCAGTAAAATCGTAAATAGATACTCGCTGACGGGTAGCTCAATCCCATTGTTCAAAAAACATTCCAAGGATTTCCGGATGGACTGCTCACAAGATACCCAGAGCCGATCCGATGAAAGGCTCTCAATGTTTGCTTTTTGTGACTGATCTACCTTTGTAGGAGAGATAAGACCCAGCATATCACTTGCCATAATAATGTCATAGCCATTAGGTGTAGCTGCCTTCATGGGGATTTGATAGCAGTCCCACTTGCCTTTAAAAGGCATCATCAGCTCATACCGGTAAATGTCATTTTTCTTTTCGACGGGAGCCTCCATTATTTTTTTGTAGACGGCATCCGAACGTACATAGCTTAATTTCATATAGTCACATTCCTTTCTTGTTTTTTTCAGCATACACCATGACGTAACGTGAGAGTCAAGAGGAATGAACAAATATGAAATAGATGCTTACCTCCCTCGATGTTTGGCTTTCTTTTTTTCCTGCCGCAAAGCAAATAGGCGATCCTTTTCTGCTTCTCGTTGCTCTCGGCTCTTTGTTTTTCTTTCTAACTTACACTGTTCATGTTGGAGTTTAAGGGCTTGCTGTGCTTTGGTACCAATTCCCTTATCTTGCAGTTGACTGTTTATTTCACGCTGCATACGTTTAGGGTTGATTTTTCGTTCTGCAATAACTTCCGCTTGGATAGGCGGACTGAATTTCAGCTTGTGCCAATTCTTCAGCAGAAACTCATAAACCTCATAATCCTTTGGTTCTGCACCAAAAGTGATTTTGCACACCTCATACTTACCGTTGCACGATCTCTCATATATACCAATCCAAAATGGAGCCTCAAATAGAATGGTTAGACTACTTTTAGAATCGGTAATCATTCTTGCAAGAACTGCCCTTCAAAGTGTTTCAGCCATTCAAGGAGAGCATTGTAAAGCAGTTGCTGCTGCTCAAAAATTGTTCTCCCAACCAGAGGAATGTCTGCAAATTCCTGAGCATAGCCCTCGTTTAATTCAGCCGAGGACTGTATGCTCTGGCGCAAAGTCGAAACCAGCTCCATTGCTTCAACTTTGTCCATCTTGTTCAGATTGGTAATGACCACATTGAAATCAAATAACAGCGGTATCGGGCCAGCGGCATAAAAGGCCATTAGTTCCTTGAAATACACTCTGCCCTTGTCGGTAATTGAATAGATTGCTTTATCTGCAAACTTACCACCTTTTACAATGTCGCTTTGCAGGTAGCCTTTCTCACTCATTTGAAGAACTTTCCGATAGATAGAAGGTACACTTATCTTCGTCCAACGTGAAAAATGATGGTACTCCACATCTTTTTGAATATCATAAGCACTTTGGGGCTTTTCCAGTACAATACCGAGTATGACTAAATCTATTGATGACATGACAACACCTCCACTTTTACTATTAACAATAGTACTATTATTGATAGTAAAAGTCAAGAGGGTGTATTTCAGCGTTCTAATCGGGAAACCTTTCTGTTCTGAAAGTTATTGCTGATCCACAGTCCCAGGAAGTTCATTTGTTGCTCTGTGTGGAACCAATGCTCCCCGTGTGTCATAACTGTCATCGTACAATGAAATCTTTTTGAAAAGTTCTCCACAACTCTGTAATCAATCATATGGTCATGCTCTCCGTACAAAATTCGTGTAGGAGAATCCCATTTCAGAATGGGATGTTCCAATGCATATTGCCAATATTCCCAAGTCAGGGTTTGGCCAAATGAGGTGGGAATGATCTTTTCCCGACACAGTTGTTCTTCTGTGACATTTGCCCAACTCATCATCTTAAGAATGAGTTGTTTCATATCAAGAACCGGAGATACAAACAGACAGTTTTCAAATCGCTCATGTTCGAAGCAAAGCATACTGAACCAAGCCCCAATGCTGTTTGCATATAAAGCGTGTTGCTTCCAGTGCCTTTTCACATATTTCATAACTAAATCAAGTTCAGGAGAAACGTGCCAGGGGTCAAAGGAACCATTTTCATCTTTTCTTTCGCCATGTCCTGGCAGATCAAAACTTAAAACTTGCCATCCCCTTACACAGATCTTTTCAGCCAAAAAAGATGCTTCTTCTTTGTTTCCGCCTTGCCCGTGAACATAAAGATATAATCGGCTTGAATCATTACCCCAAAGGATTGACGGGATATTACCAATCAATATTTGCTGTGTTATCATTGTGATCTCCTTCGAAAAGCTATTCTAAATAGCTAAAAAACTAATATAATTAGTATTTTACTTTCCGACAGCTAAAATGTCAATATGATTAGTAAATTTGCTATTCAAAATATTGACATAGCTAATTGTATTAGTTAAGATGAAAGAAAGTTTATTGACAAGGAGTTCAATTATGCGTGTCACAAAAACAGCAGTAATACAGGCTGCTTCTGATATTGCGGATGAAAAAGGGTTAAACAATGTTTCCCTCAAGGTGGTTGCTGAACGGCTGAATATCCGTACACCATCGTTATATAACCACATCGAAAATTTGGATGATTTATTACGCGAAGTAGCTCATAACGGGATGCATACCATGAACCAGAGGATGGCCCAAGCTGCCATCGGAAAATCTGGTGATACGGCAATAAAGGCAGTTGCTATTGAATATCTAAACTATATGATAGAGCATTGTGGAATTTATGAAACAATCCAGTGGGCTACTTGGCATGGCACAGACGAAACTGCAAAGATATTTTCCGAATATACAGACCTTCTAAAAACGCTCATCCTTTCCTGTCATTTTGGAACGGAGAATGTATCCGAAATCTTAAACCTGCTCACAGGATTTCTTCACGGATATACCACATTACAGTTGCGATATGCGTTTTCTGATCCTCAAAAGGTCAGAATGGAATTAACGATTGCTCTCGATACAGTTTTAGCCGGTATTCATTATAAATATGATAGTGAATAACTAAAAGCGCCGCTGATTCGTGAATCAAATTCACGAATCAGCGGCGTTTCCTACCAGATGCAAAAGTTATTTCGTCTTTTTATTTAGAATTTTATTTATCGCTCATAAAAAAGTTCTGTAACACAATACTTGAAAGTTTTGATAAAATCTTACTTACTTATCCTTGTGTAATCCACTCAGCAGGAATCAATTTGTCGTTACTTCCTCGCCATCTTTCAACAAGATGAGACGAAGACACATCGCCCCAGATATCTTCGTCAGCGTGTTCTGTCACAATAATCTGGACATCCTTTTGCGTATCATGAAGAAATTTATCCATCGCAATAAAAATCTTCTGAACAGCTTGCTTGTCCTCGTCAGCAATTTGTACATCGTCTTCTGACAGAGTGCTGTTGCGAGAGCGCTGAGGAAAATAAACTTGGCTTGGCTGATCGAAAATAACAAAATTGGGAACGGCGACACTTCCTCGAGTCTGAAAGAACTGTTGAAACGCCAAGATTGTTGCAATATGATAAGCGAGCCAATTGGAAGCACTTCCGATTTCCCAAAGATAATCATCACGACCGCTTGCATTCTTTACTTTAAGCGTTAAATCTTTAATTATAAATTCGACAGGATTATCGGGATGTTCAGCATCCAAATTCTTAATGATCTCCACTATTTTTTGGTTAATGTACTTTGTGGAAGCCTCAATTTTTCTGCGAATCTCGGATTCGTGTACAATACTTCCTAAATTACGAATTCGATCTTCTAAATCAATTAACTGATTTTCAAGATCGCTATTTTTGCCTACTCGCTGAAAGGTCTGGATACTTGCCTCCATTCTGCCAAGAAAATGCGCAATTCCTGCTAAGGTGTACTTTTTATTTGATATAAAAGTATTTCTACCGCTTTCTTCACGAATACGGTTCCGAATTGCATTTAGTTTTTCAGTACAATATCCAATTTCAGTTTCAACAACTTGAAGTTCTCGCTCAAAGGCTGCGGGTATATTCTGCATATTCCCTGCAGATTGCTCAATTTTCTCAATAGCTTGACATAATACATCTAACTCTTCAGTTACACCTGAATGCGCGCTATTGCAAAAGGGACATATGCCATCTGGCCCAGAGAGCGTCTTTAACCAAGTTGATATTTCAAGCCGTTGAAGTTGAACTTGCAATGACTCTTCATATTGCCCCATTGAATTCCTCAGTTGGAGCATTTCGGTATGTCTCTTTTGAAGAGCAAAAAGTTGCGAAGCAATATCTTGTTCTTCTTTGCGAAGCTCAACTAATTCAGCCGATGAATCTTTTATATTTGAAGCAACTAATTGAGTATCTGTTTCTGCTTTTTCAACTATTGATTCAAGTTGCTGAACCTGATCGTCAAAACTCAAACACTCATTAAAATGATCGGTTGTCAATCCCATATCTTTTGCTTGAGCCAACCAACCGGCAACTTCTTGTTTCCATCCCTCTGAGACATCCTTGATTGTCTGAATATCGCGGAGCAAGCGATCTCGCTGCTTCTTTAACTTATCCAGTTCTTGCCTTGCAGCAAGAACTTTTGGAGTTACGGCACCTAAAGCGTATGGAAAAATATTAATTAATTTCTGTCTATGTTCCGTTGTATCTGCTTTATAAAATAACACATCAGCATTTGCCACAATATTCTGTGGTTGAAATAAAAATGCCATGAAATCTCTATATGATGGATGGGACGAGAAATTGTTAGATGCTGGATCAAGATCTAAAAACGACATTGAAAACAACTCATTCAAAACGTTCTTCACTTCAGCAAGAGTTGTATTAGTCTCAATGGTTTCTGGAATTATAATCTCCTTATTTCTAAGAATAAACATATCCCCAGTTGCCATTTGATTTCCAGGCTCTCGTCTACAAAGTAGCAATTGTTCACCTTCAAGACTAAATAACACACCAAACCATGCACATGCATTTCGTATTGTATCAACGGGAATAGTGCATTTTCCAGAACCAAGACAATAATCAATAATTGGGATAATTGCAGATTTACCAGTTCTTGATGCACCGGTAATAATGTTTATTTTATCTGGTTCAAACTTCACCCGTCGATATGTTAGGTTTGCTTTCTTGGGCCATAGTAGTATGCTATCTATATAAAATTTCACGCTAAAACCTCACTTTCAACCATTCACATATTTCAAGCAAACTCAATTCTGAGCACCATATTCCTAATTTTTCTGCAGCATCAAGCAAATTCTTTGTTGAAGGGGATAGCCCACGTTTCTTTGCTTGTGTCAGCGGAAAAACTTGGGCAGTTGAAATATCCATAGCAAAAAGTTTTGCAGATACGCCAACATTAAAGGAGTCCAAAGTTAAAGGGCGTAATTCTATAGCACTTTTGTTGATGGTATATAAATCATCGTTTTTCTTATCCTTAAATAGTTTTTCTGATACTTTGGAAAGTCCCTTCTTTTTTTGTGTGGATTTAATGACAGTACATAAATCTTCCCGAAGAATAATAGGTAACACAATAAATAGCAGCGGAAATGGAATGGCTTTACTCTCCTTCGAATAATATCCACAAATAAATTGCCACAAAGTCGCAGCTCCAATAGCTGGATTTTGAACATAATATATTTCACGATCTATATTATTTGTCACCTTTGTCATCTCCTTTCAACAGCTCAATATACCGAGGATGCCAACCTATGGTAGGTCGATCAGACGGCTCATTTGCTAACGCCTGAAGCGAACCACTACCAAAAAAGCTTGGAACATCTCTTCCGAGGAGTCGGTGACTTATTGCGTTACTTAAACATTGACCATACAAATATTTTCCTCTTTCAATGTCACCATTAACAACTACACTCGAAAGTAGTTTCTGATTTTTCCATAGTCTTTTTAGGCCATCATAATAATCAGTAAAGCTTCCTCCGTTGATAAGACCTTTTTTTGCCCACGCTGTTTTCTCTGATCTTGTTCTTAGAAAATCACTGGCAGCCTCAAAAATATCCGATTCATCCACATCGATTAATTCAAGCTGTTTGATATATGTATCGTGGCGCTCCACTTCGGCTGTTGTCTGACTGGCTTCCGGTTGAACAGAAACTGCACTCAATATTATTTTTTGATCTCTGCTTCTGATCTGCGAATCCAAAGCAGTCTTGTAATCTTTTGATGAGATATATGCGGGTTTATTCTGCTTGGTTTGCTGATGTACCTGGTCACTTACCCAGCCCAGCATAGATTCAAAAAGTTCTGTTGCATACTCTAAAGGGATGGATTGCATCTTAAATTTATTGAACAGCTCTTGGTCGTATGTATCTTCATGAATATCAATTTCCATGAAAGAAATAACTTTAATAACCGTTTCTTTATTCTTAGGCGCAAAACAATACTCAATATATGGTTCTATAGTTTGACTAATGGGCCGGGGCTTTTCCTTGCTTTTAGTATCACCAAATAAAATTATTCTGGCGCTTTCCAATGCTTCCGTTGCTTCGGTTTCAGTTTTTGCTTCCGCAAATAATTTTGGGATAGTTCCTGCCTTTATGGAATGAGATGAAACAACAACATATTTTAAGACAACTTTTGGGGGATATTGCCCCTGGGTAAAATAATTGCACCAGTTGTAAATTGTTTTCCAAAAAACTTCTGATCTATCTGTAACAGGGTTATTATTAGATAACACACTTTTAGTCTGCTCAGCAATTAGAAGTCCTTCTTTTTCAACCGCTACATCATCATAAGCCTCAACGCTGACAACGCGTTCATCTAAGCAAATCAATTCATAAAGAGCATGACGCACCTGTAGCATGTATCCCTCAAGTTTATCAGGAACATGTGTGTTGTCGGACATATACTCACCTCGTTTATAAGAATCAAATTATAAACTAAATAAAAATACCGCATGGGAATATCCCATACGGCTTGTCTTGGCGGTACAAAGACCCGCCGTTAATTAATTATAATGCAACATGGAAGAAATTACAATGACTATAGAACGTAACATTTATATAACTGAAGGCTATCAACCACTGCGCGATGATAAATTTTATTATACCCTTATGTACCCAGCCGTTTTCGCGGCTGGGCCTATTCTTTTCGATCAGTTAATATGCCGGGGTTCCATACCCATAGATTTCATAGTAACCAACCGGGTAACTGTTTTGACGGCAGCTATCGCCGGAATTGCCTTCGATGGTGTAGACACGGCCATTCTCCACTTTCTCCACGATGCCAACATGATCGGAAGAACCGTCCTGACCTCCATCATCCCAATCGAAAAAGATAATGTCGCCGGGTCGCGGCTCATAGCTGTTGTCCTGCCACAGTCCCCGCTCCTGGAACCACGGCACCCCCTGAGATGCACAGGCCGCAAACTTCGGAATGACGCCAGCTTCAATATAGCCGCACTCGTTGGCACACCAGCTAACAAAGCAGGCGCACCACTCTACTCTGCTGTCAAAACCATACCAGCTCCAGTACGGCTCACCACCGATGTTCCCTACCTGAGAGAGTGCAACGGTGACGATCTCGCCATCGCCTCCGCTGATGCCGTAGAGGACTTGTGACCACAGGGAGTTGTTTTCATCGGCCAGAAGCTCCGCCATCTGTTCCCGCTGATCCTCATTGAAGCCGAACTGATTGGCCATCTCCTCAGCAGTTTTGTGGCTGACGGTGATATAGAGGTAGGTTTGCGTTACCGTGGTTTCTGTTTCCACGATATTGCCATTGCCGTCATCTGAGGTTTCAATTACCGTTTCGGTCTTGGTATCGGTGCTGGATGAAATCTCGTTCATCTGCCAGAAGATGTCCTTCAGGAGCTGCTTCTTGGTATCATCCATTGTGGCGACTTCCTGGGCAGCGTCCGGGTCGGTGGTGGTCTTGACGGCGTAAACAGCCAGAACCTCCTTCCACACCGCGCGAGAGCCGGACATCTCCAGAACGTCATAGCTGTGTGATGCCTTGATCTCGTCCAGCCTGTCTTGATAGTCCGTGTTGATCTCCTGCACGGCTGTCTGCATTGTCTGCCCGGTGCCGGAGTCCTCACCGGAGAAGAAAATACCAAAGCAAGAACCGATTATCATACCGATCAGACAAATCACGATAACCACCAGTACCGCAATCCAGCCCCCGGCTGCGATGGCTGCAATCAATGCCTTTGTCGCCGCAATGATGGCTTTCACCGCTGCGGCGGTGGCTTTGGCTGCTACCTTGATGGCGTGAGCCGTGGCAATGGCTGCTGCACGAGCGGCATGGGCCGCAACTCTGGCGGCTCTGGCGGTGGCAATAGCGGTCTGCTGGACCGCCTTTGCTGCCTGCTGGCTGGTTTTGATGCTGGCCTTTGCGGTGGTTTCCGCAGTCTTAATGGATTTGGTGGTGGTTTTCACCGTGCCTCTGGCAGCGGACGAGGTCTGCTTGATGGTTTTTCGGCTCCGATCCACCGTCTTGATACCTTTTTGCCCGCGATCCAGCGTCTTAATGGCGCTGTGTTCTTGCCGGACGGCTTTGGCCGGTTCAGAAACCGTGTCCGCGGCCTGCCGTCCACTCCAGCGGGCAGGCTGCGCGGTTTGCTGGGCCGCCCGCTTCTCCGCTTGTTTTTTCGGCTGCTCAGCGGCGGCCTTCCGCTTTTGGATATTTTCCTTGACCTTAGAGATATTCTCTTTGGTGGTCTGTACTCCCTTACGGCCTTGCTTATCAAATTGGTGGACAGCTTCATGGCTCACACTATCCACACCGGATGAAAAGCGATCAGAAGCATATTCGCCAGGGGAGCTTTCCTCTGCATACACCCCATGCTCCGCTTTGTCTTTGGTGCGGATATATGCCTGCTTCATTCGCTCGGCGGCCACGGCGCTTTTGTCCAACGCCTTCACATCTTTGATGGTGGCCTTCGTTTTAATGCCCTTGCTCATGGGCTTCACCTCCTTTCCGGGACAGGGCAGCCCTTATTCCTCCAGCAGCTTTGCCACCACAACCATCCGCCCGTTTGTCCGGGAATACTCGCAGGTAGAGAGGGTAATGAGTTTGTCGCCGTATTCAGCGGTTACGCCGGTGTCATAGAACGCCAGTTCCTTACACTCTGCGATATACTCGTCAAACTGTTCTGCACTCTCCGCCTGGACAAAATGGTAATACTTGAACCCCTCCTGGGAGTAGGCCACCGTCTTGAAGGCGGCAACCACTTCATACTCTCCGAAGCTCTCCAACGTATCAAAGTGGATAATCTTATGCTCCTGATAGAAGTCCTCGCTCTCGTACTTGCAAAGGTCGGAAAACATGGAGCCGTTGTTCATGTGGTGGCCATATAGAACCAGATTGTCAGAAATACCAATGTCGCAATTTTCCTGCACATAGGGAACGCCGTAGCTGCTGTACGATTTATCAAAGGCGTGCTTCAGATAAAAGTCGGGGTTGTCTTTGGTCTGCATAACGGGATAGTCAATCCGGGTGCCAGGGATGGAAACCCAGCCCACCAAGTCGCTGTTCTGGGCATACACATCGGCATACTTGTCAAAGGCCGTCATTTCATCCTGCACCGGCTCTTGTTCGTTTTCCAGCTCCAGAGCAGGCAGCTCTGGCTCCTCTTTTACCAGATCGGCCACCTCTTCAAAGGCTTCAGCACTCTGCTTCTGATCGAGATATTCCCGGCAGAGCATAAAGCCGGAGAAAAGGAAAAGGGCGGCACAAAAGGCCGCCCCAGCGATCATCACTTTGGTTTTCATTTCTTTTTTCATGTTTGCCCTCCTGTACTTATCGTGCCTTATCCTTGCCGGGTTCTGCCCGATGCTGACCGGACGTGGTCGCTTTCAGGGCTGTCAGCTCGGTCTTGACAGAGGATTTTTCCCCACCAGCCTTTTCAGCCAGTCGGCCCGCACCACGCTCCATCTCGGAAAACACCTTGCCACAGGACGAGAGGAAGCCCCTCAGCTTGGCAAGTACCCCTTTGTCGGCATCCAGGTCTTTGACCTGTTGCGCTTCTTTTCCTGCAAGGGCGCGTCCGGCACTTTTCAGATGGCCGCCCGCCTGATGCAGTTCCTCCCGGATCACATCCATCCGTCCGGCACACTTCTCCATTGCTTGGCTGGCATGGGAGAAGCCATGCTCCATTCGGGTGAGAACTGCGGGAATCCGCAAAGTCTGCACTGCATGACGCAGCGCCGCGCGACCTTTCTCGTGAAAAGTCTGCACCATGCGTCCGGCAGCGGAAATGGTATTGTTCTTGGCGGTGGACACCATGCTGCTGACCTGATGCACTTTGTTTTCCGCCTCATTCATCAGGAAGGAGCATCTGGCCTGGATGCTTCTGTCGTGAAGCCGGTCAACCTCCTTCCGCATGGCGGTCATTTCATCCACCATCCGGGACAGCTTATCCTCCATGCCGTCAATATAACTCACCAGCGCCTGTACCTCATCCTTCTGCTGGTGAAGCCCGTTCTGCTCCAGAACGGTAAAGAGTTCAATGATCTGCGGATGTTCCCGCAGGGCAATAGCCGGTTCAGCCATGTTAGATACCTCCAATCAAATCTTTATCGTGCCGGTTCCTCCTGCTTTTTGACAGGCGGAAGTTCACGGCAGTATTCGGGGTAACGGATTTTGATACCCTCCATGAAGTAGGGCGCAAACTCGCAGCAGAACAAGTCCTCCGGGGAAAAAGCGTTGCTCTGCTCCGGTTCTGTATAGCCATTCCAGAGGTTAAAGGCCAGACGGCACACCCGGACGGTGCCGCTGGTCTGCCAGCCGCCGTGCATCCCGTCCGGTTCGATGCAGTCCTCCTTAAAATTGGACATCTGCTGGATATTGGCCCGCGTTTCCGGGGCAATCCCCATCACATAGAAAAAGGAACGGTGATAGCTGTCATTGTGCCGGGACTTGGCCATCATGGACAGAAAGAAGTCCCGGTGTTCCCCGGATGCAAAACGGATATTCTTCGCACTCATCACATTACCTCCTTTTCACCACCGAACACACCCTCGCCGGGTTTGGTGGTCATCAGTTCATAGAGCTTGGTGTCACGGGGGAACCGGTTGATAAACGGAACCAGGGCGCTGCCGTACCGGATCAGGCCGCAGCCTGCGTCAGCGTTGGTAACATAGCTCATCTGTTCTTTGGAGATATTGAGGAGCTTGGCCAGCTTTTCACGGTCAGAGGCCGCCTGATTGAGCATGACGATAAACTCGGAGTTGGAGAGCATGGTGCTGGCCTGCACGGAGTCCAGCAGGTACTCCACGTTCTGGGTGATGGCGGTGGGATACGCCCCGCGCTTACGGAACTGACGCCATGCGGAGTTGAAGAACACGCCGCTCTGCTCGTTCTCAAACACCACATGGAACTCGTCAAGAAACACATGGGTGCGCTTGCCCCGTTTCCAGTTGAGGGTAACGCGGTTGAGGATGGTGTCGGTAATGACCAGCAGGCCGGTGGGCTTTAATTGCTGCCCCAGACCGCGAATATCGAACACCACCACGCGCTTATCCAGATCAACGGTACTTTCCCGTCCAAAGATGTCCAGCGAACCGGTTGTGAACAGCTCCAGAGAAAGGGCAATATCCTTTGCCTTTTCCTCCGGCTGTTCCAGCAGCTTTTCGCGCAGATCGCAGAGTGTGGCAATCCTGCCGGTGCGCTCCGCGTCCTGATACACCAAGGCGGTACAGCGGTCAATGATGGATTTATGCTGCGGCCCCACGCCGGTCTTGTCAATCTGCTCGATGAGGGACATGATGAACTGAGATTTTTCCACGATGGGATTCTGCTCACCGTAGCCCTCTACCATATACATGGCGTTGAGCCGGTCTTTTCCGCCTGCGGCCATGTGGATCACGGAAGCCATATCCCGGCCCAGCGCCTGACACAGCGCCCCAAATTCATTTTCGGGGTCACAGATCAGAATATCGTCGTTGGCGTAGTCCGGGTGCAACATCAAAAAGGCAATCAGCTCTTTGGCGCTGAAGGATTTACCGGCACCCGGTACACCCAACAGAAAAGCCGACTGGTTCAAGAGGTTTGCCTTGTTGCACATAATGAGATTGTGGGAAATGGCGTTCTCCCCGAAGTAAATGCCACCCCTGTCCTGGATTTCTTGAACTTTGAAAGGAACGAACACGGCCAGAGATTCGGTAGTCAGGGTGCGGAACGCATTGATTTTGCGCGCCCCAATGGGCAGCGCCGTGTTCAGGCCGTCGAGTTGCTGGAACTTCAATGTGGCAAGCTGGCACATATGCTTGCGGGCAACGGAAAGAACCGCCTCGGTATCGCTGTCAAGCTGTTCTTTGGTGTCGGCGGTGATGGCCAGCGTGATGACGGCAAACATCATTCTCTGATCGCGGGTAGTGAGGTCGTCCAGGAACTCTTTGCTTTCCTTGCGCTGCAATTCCATGTCATACGGCACCACCGCAGAGAAGTTATTGTTGGCGTTCTGGCGGCGCTGCCAGTTGGTGATGTTGGTTTCCACGCCCAGCAGCCGGTTTTCCACCTCGCGGACGGCTTCATCGGTGGGAACCGGTACAATGTCAATGGAGAGCATCATGTTCCGGTTGAAGTCCGTCAGCTCCGTCACCATGTTGTCTTTGATATAGCTGGCGTAATCCTTGAGAAACAAGACGCGGCAGTATTTTTCGCCCAGCTTCAGATAGTCGCTATTCTTCTCGATCCCGTCCGGGCAGATATAATCGCGGAAGTCATGGCCGCGCTTCATCATCTCGCGGGCATTGAACCGGAACTCGGCCTCCTCGCCCTGGCGGTAGAAATCGTGCAGGATACGCAGGCGCTCGGTGGCGTCAAGCTCAACACATTTGGAACCCAGCGCCGCAAAGTGAGAAACAAGGTCAGCCCCCACACGGGCAAAGTAGGCGCGGGCTTCCTCAATGTCCTTTTTCACCACAGAAATGGTGATATACTTCTCCTGCGTGATACCGTTGGCACCGGTGGCCTTATCCAGCAGCATTTGGTTATACTCTCGGCGATACTCATCACGGAAATCCCCCTGCATGGGCATGAGAATGGACTTCTCAAAGTTGGCCTTATTCATACGGCGGTTGTTGACGGTAATCTTCGTCACCGCGCCGGAGTCCAGAGAGTTCAGCAGCTCCGAATAGGTCAGGAACATGGATTCCTTGTCCTCGCGGCTGGCCACAAGATAGTTGATGTCGGTGAACTTATAGGTCTTGGTGAATTTCGTTCCAACAAGAAAAATGCCGTCCGGCCAGATACGGCGGACGGGGATCACATCCTGCACCTTGCGCGGGACGTTGTAGCGTTCCTTCTCCTGTTTGGCCATAGTCTTGATGGTTTTAATCATGCTTTTCCTCCTTCCGTTTGCTCAGATGTTTCGGCTGCTTTTTGCGCTTCCTGCCGGAGCCGCCATTCTGCAACTCCTCGATAGTCCCTTTGAGGGCCGCGTAGTAATAGTTGCTGTCCTCGAATTTGAGTTCTTTCGGCTCCAACATTTCCGAGCGCAGCCATGCCCAGATGAACTGCTCCGCCGTCATGCCGTGATAGGTGATAAACCCCAGCAGGGCAAAGGGGGCCGCACCCAAAATGCACATCCAGGAAAGGGTTTCCACGCCGAAGTAAGGGCGCAGGATAAAGTAAAGGCCCACGGCTACACCGCAGGCCAGTACCGAAAAGATGAACTGCCGCATGGACAGCCCAAAAAACATACTCTCCGTGTAATTACGGATTTCTCGATTGATCTTAACTTCCAAAACATCTTCCTCCTTTACAGGCCCATCATCTCGCGTACCACGCGGTCTGCCATCTTGACTGCGCCCACGAGGACAAGCATATTGAACAGCAGCTCTCCGACATAGCTCCACACCTGTGTGACAGCCGCCGCATTAGGATCAACGGCTGGCGGAGATGCGGCAAACAGGGAGAAGATAATGCAAGCCAGCACGATGATGGCACCTTCCAGACAAACTGCCGCATAGCTTTTGATAAAGCTCTTGCCCACATTCTGGCTTGGTTCCCCGGCGAAGGTGGACAAAGGCACCGGCGCAATGGCGGTGTAAAGGTACAGTTTGAAAAAGCGCCCGTAGACGGTCATAATCATCACGAAAGATAGTACGGTGATGAACAGACCGCCGATAAGCGTTACCGCCCAGAGAGGGATGCTTTCAAAGAAACCACAGCTTTCTACCGCGTCGATAATCTCCTGCGGCAAAACCGTCTGTTGAGCAGAGCCGAAGCCGGAAGCGTTCATAATGGTGCTGACCAGCCCCTGTGCGATGTTGAACAGAGCCATCATCAATTCCAGCCCATAGGTGACAACGCCTTTGGCGATGGCAAATCGAATGAATAGCTTTAAGGCGTGTTCGGGCTTTTTAACCTCGGCAAAGCTGCCGCAGGTTTTCATCACACCTACCACAAAGAACAGCACCAGCAGCGCCAGACCAATGGCGCGCACTGCATCGTGGATATTGACGATGACGCCCCAAATGGTGCCGCCCTTGAATTGTTCCGGGCTTTGTGTGATAAGCTGCCAGATCTCCGTCAGGTATTTGTTCCAGGTATCCAGCGCGTTTTGCAGATTTTGTACTACCCAGTTATCGGACATCGAAAAACCTCCTTTCCGGCGAAGTCAGGGGCAGGCCGCAACCGGCCCGCCCCCAGACTGCCGTTTTGAATCAGCCGGTAATCAGGGTCAAAATCTCCTTTGCAAAGGTGATGATAACGCCGCCTGCCAGAGTGAGGAAGCCGTTGGCGCGCTGGCTGGGATCGTGGGATTTGAGGGACAGGCCGATCTGCACGATGCCAAAGCCCAGCAGAATCATACCGATGGCGCGGATCAGGCCAAAGATGAACTCGGACAGATTATTGATGACCGTCAGCGGGTCGCTGGCGGCAAATGCCGTGGTGGTCGTGCAGCAGAGAATCAGCACCAGAGCCGCATAAGCGGAGAGGGCGCGCTTGCTGGTTTTGCCCATCGGCAGACGGCGGGTTTCCTTGTTCTTCATGTTGGTTTTGTTAAACAGCTTCATTTTGCAGTTCCTCCTTGAATTGGAAAATTTGCTTCATATCCTCGTCGGACAGAAGTTCAAAGGTTGTTTCCGGCTCCTGCACATTGGCAAGATCGGCGGGTGAAAGGCGACTGACCGAAAGACCGGCCACGGCATATTCCGTGCCTCCATGCGTATAAGCAGGAGCGCCGCCGTCTGTGGTGTGCTTGATATTGGGATGTTTCAGCAGGTCGTATTTTTCATCCATCAGCGGTGCTTCGCCTCGGATAAAAAGCAGCGCCAGATTGTTGTCCAGCATACGGACTTCATCTGGCGTCAACAGTTCACGGCCTGTCAGTTGGTTGTTGGTAGAGTAGCTGCCGGAATGCCCGGTGCTTTTGCCGTAGGTGTCCAGCCAGAGGGTGCTTTTTCCCAGATAGTTCTCGGAGATCAGCTTGTGGGTGCTGGTTTCGTTGCCGCCCAGATACAAAAATTCATCGCAGTTGCCGATGATGGATTCCCACTGTTTTTCAAACAGCGCCTTCAGCTGTGCGATGTTCTGGATGATGATGGACACCGAGATATTGCGGGAACGCATGGTAGCCAGCAGCTTGTCGAAATCGTCCGGCAGGCTCACATTGGCGAACTCGTCCATGAGGAAATGCACCGGCACAGGCAGACTTCCGCCGTGTTTTCGGTCAGCCGAGTAGAACAGTTCCTGAAAGGTACTGGCGTACAAAAGGCTCACCAGAAAGTTGAAGCTGGCATCGTTGTCCGGGATCAGCGCAAAGAGCGCCACTTTTTTCTCTCCCATGCTGGCCAAATCCAGTTCATCCGTAGCGGTCAAGGCCGCAACAGAGGAGAGGTTGAACTTCTCCAGCCGGGATGCCAGCGTGATCTGAATGGATTTCAGCGTCTTGGCCGAGCCGGAACGATAGTCCTTGTAATACTTCACCGCAATGTGATCGGGCGAGCGCATTTCCAGCCGGTCAAACAGCTCATCCAGCGGGGATTGGTAGGAATCATCATCCTCCCGCACCTCACCAGCCCGGAGCATTTCCATGACCATCGGAAAGTTTTTTTCATCCTCCGGCGCTTCGTACCAAAGATAAAAGCACAGCGCCAGAAGGAGCATGGAAGCTGCCGTATCCCAGAAAGGGTCGTTAGATTGGCTGCCTTTTGGCGTGGTGGCCTTAAAAAGATTCGTCACCATCTTCTGCACGTCATTGTCGTTTTTCAGATAGGAAAAGGGATTGTAGCAATGGCTTTTCTCCATGTTCAAAAGATCAACGATGCGGATTTCATAGCCCTGCCGTTCCAGCAGGGTGCCGCAGTCCCGGAGCAGTTCTCCCTTACAATCCAGCACGAAAAACGAGGTGTTGGCTTGGCACAGGTTGACTTTGGCATAGAAGCGGCTCTTGCCTGCGCCGCTGCCGCCCACCACCAGGGTGTTCAGATTGCGGCGGTGCTTCCTGCCATCCAGCCCCATGCGGACGTGCTGCGTGAAGATGCGGTTTTGAAACGGGTCTTTGGCCCGGTACTTTTTGTTCACGGCTCTGGCGTCGCCCCATTTGGCCGAACCGTGTTCTTCGCCCCGTCTGTAATTGCGCCGGGATGAGAGGTAAATCCCGATCCCCATCCCATAGGCGGCAATAAAAATGAGGACAGTTTTTACACTGTCCTCACACCACATCAGTTTGAATGGATTGCTCATTGCCGCAGGCAGACCGTTTACGATCTCCGCAAGGCCACCGGAAACAGACGGCGCAATCAGAAGGGCAAACCAGATGACCGGAAGCAGCCCCAGCGCATAAAGCCACGGGCCGCCTGTTCTGTTATCTGGCTTCATCCCGGCGCTTCGCTTTCTTGTCTTTTTGTGCAGGGGCGTCAATGGTTTTCAGCAGCACATCCTCCACCGGGCCGGGGTCGCGCTGTTCCTCCAGCATATCGTTTCGCAGCTCATTGAGCGCACGGATCATAATGCCATGCTCATAGCTGTCCAATGTGAGAACAACCTTATCCTGTCTTTCCATCACTCAAACCTCCTTTACCGCTCCGGCTCCTTCTGCTTGGTGTCGCGGGTCAGCCCCATCGCTCTGGCCATGCGCCCGTTCAGTGACTTAAAGGCTTCCCGCATATCGCTGAGTGCTGGCGGAACATCTTCTCTGGGGTCTTTGCCCTGGAACACATTGTTCAGACGGGCGATGTCGTAGTCTTTGGTGTCAACACCGTACCGCTTGCAGAGCATATAGCTGACAGCGTAGGCTTTGTAGCCGTCCGCTTCTCTGGAATATCCCTCATGGCTTCTGGCAAGCTGGACATTGGCAACCTCCAGCGAAACACAGCGGAAGATGTCGGGGGCGTCCATGCCTTTCTTGACCAGGATGGCGTTTTGCTCTGCGGAGAACACAGCGCCGCGTCCCTGGGGAAGTTCCTCCACCGCTTGGATCGGCACCGGAGAGCTGGCGATCAGCCCTTTCAAAAGCAGCCGGTCATCATAGGTGACCTGGGGCTGATACTGTTCCCGCGCCGAGGTCTGGGAAATATCATAGACTTCTTTGGCATAGAAGTTCTGGCCAACGGAGCCGTCATCCCTGCGGTACGCCTTGCCCGGTTCCAGAATGATAATGGGCAGCCGTTTTTCCTCCTCCAGAATCTCAACGCCCTGGGCAGTCCATTCCTTGTAGCCGCCCACACGCTGCGCCTGGGGGCATTGTGCGCCGATCAGAAGGGCGTTGCGGGCAGAGTGGAAGGGAAACCGGCTCTGCACGTCCAGATACGCCTCCATGTTGCCGTTGCCTTCTGCAAACGCTCCAAAAATCTTATCCAGAGAAGCATAGGCTTCCTTGCGCTGCTTCTCCTCGCGGATCTGCCACCACTGGCGCTTGGGGCGCTCCTTCTGTCCCTCCGGCTTCTGGGGCGCGGCCTCTTTTTGAGGCTGCTGTTCAAACAGATCGTCAAAGTTGTTCATAAGCGTTTACCTCTCTTTCGATTTGGGTTTCTTTTTGGTTTTGGGCGGCTGGTGTTGGGTGGTTTTCTGCGCCGGTTTCTTGGATACAGAAGGTTCCTCTGCCTTTGTCACTTCCGCCTCCTTCTTCCGCTGGGCCTGAATGTCCCGCAGCTCCTGGCGGACAGACGGTTTCTCCGGCCCGTCAGAAGTACCCCTTGCGGACTTGCTGCTGCTCTCGGAGATAGGCGCGGACGGATGGGATTTTTCCGCCGCCGGAGTAAAAGAATCCGTTTTCTCCGCCGCAGGGTGTTCCGGCTCTGCCTTTTCCTTTTGGGCAGGCTTCTCCATCAGTTCATCCAGTAGTTTATCGTCCTGGCTCTTTTCCGGGGCGGCCTGTTCCGGCGCTGCCGGTTCGCTGCCGCGCTGTTCGCGGGATTTCTGGATGTCCTCCTTGATGGACGCCGTATCCACCACGGTGAGGTTGAACTTCTCCACGATCCGATTGGCTCTGGCCGCATCATCCTCGAATACCAGAATGTCGATGGTGTTGTCATCCTTTTTGACCGGGATAGGCGCATAGAGAATCCCATAGCCTTTTGCCTGCCGTGCAAACTCCGGGGCATCTTCTTTCTTGATGGTGTAGACCGTCATAGGACGCTTTTCCCGCAGCATGGTTTCAATGCGGGCTTTGCCTTTGGTCTTTTTCTGATCTTTCAAGACCGTATACAGGGCGGCGGCAAGATTCTTCGCGGCAGAACCGCTGATCTTGAGGGCAAATTCGGCACCCTCCAGGCTCATCCGTACAACCTGTTCCGCCGCATCGCCTGAGCTATACATAGAAAATCATCTCCTTCCTGGAATACCCGCACGGCCTTGTTCCGGCCCCTGACGGGTTCCTTGTTCCGCCCGTGCTTCCTCGCGGGCAGCCTTGATCTTTTCCTTGATGGAAAGGGAGCGTACTGCTATATCCTCACATAACCTCACCTCCCTTCGCAGCTCCTTGATCCGCCCGGAAAGGACTGCAATTTCTGCCTTGATATGCTCCTGCTGTTCAGGGGCAGACAGTACCTCTTTGGTACGCAGCTTGCGGTACAGGGCTTTTCGCTGCTCAATGTCCGCATTTATTTCTGACTCCGCACCTGTCCGATGGGCGGTAAGCTGTTCCAGCGTGTCAATGTGGTAACGGGACAGCAGCCGCGCCTCATCAGTTAATTCTTTCGCCCGAATCAAATCCTCTCGGCAAGCATGAGATACTCGCCGTGGCTGTCGGTTTTGTTTTTTAGGAAACACCCCCAGCAGATAGCAGTAATGAAAGTAGAGGGCACGAAACCCTGTCACTTTTCTGGCTTGCTTCAAATCGCCGTGAAGCCTGCACCGCTGTGGCTGCGGCCTGTGCGTCCTTTGAGGATGGCTCTGTGCCAGTATCCGCCTGCGGATGCTCTCCAGGGAATACTCCTCGCCAAAGTTGCGCGTAAGTTTTCTCCCACGGGGATAATTGGGCGGGCGAATCGTGATGTCCTTGCCCACCTTAATGTCGTATCCCATCTGTTTCAGATGATAAAAAAACTGCCGTTCCGTCATTGACTGACGAATGGCAGTATCCACATCTGCTTTGATAAGGCTCAGATAAGTGGGGCGGCCTTCCTGTTCTGCCCGCCACGCTCCATAGTGCTGGGACTTCCCACGCTGGGGATTTTCAATTACGGACAGCCCATACTCCCGACATAGCTGGTCAGATTCCCGCTGCATATCATAGTAGTCCTTCTCGGTGCGGTGATACTTGATGCCGTCCACAAAGGACACGGTGTTGACCACGAAATGATTGTGCAGGTGATTGGACTTATCCAGATGGGTAGCAACCACTACCTGATATTTTTCACCCCACAGCTTTTTGGCCAGCTTTAGCCCGATCTTATGGGCGGTCTGTGGGTCAGCTTCTCCGGGGGCAAAGCTCTGATAGCCGTGATAGGCCACCGTGCCGTCCTCCTTGCCAAACCGCTTTTTGACGGCGATCATCTCATCACGGGCAGTAGTCGGGCTGCAATTCACCCCGGACACAAACCGCTGCATGATGGCGGTTCCTTCGTCATCGGCTGTGACCTTTTCCGTCTTTTGCTGCTGGACGGCGTATTCGATGACATCCGAGAGGCCCTGGGCGTCACGCCCTTCCATATCCGGCTTTTCATAGACGGCGGGGTTCTCAGTCTTATCCGGGTTCTCTACATAGATGACCACCTTTCCCAGCCAGCCGCCCACCCGCCAGATGGATGTTGTGGCCATAACCTTACTCCATCGGTCTGGGCAGGATCACAGCTTTGGTGATGTTCCGGACAAGCTGATCGAACTTCCGCATTTCTTCATCATAGCGGCGCTCATCAATGACACCCAGCACATGAGCTTTCTGGGCGATCTGGTTGAGGTTGTTTCCTACGCCGTGCAGCTCCCTCATGAAGTCAAAGTAGTCCGGGGGCGGTGCATCCTGGGGAACCACGCCGCTGATAAGGTGACGCAGATACGCCTCGCGGGATAGCCTGCTCTTTTTCACGCGCTTGTTCAGGGCCTCGGCCTCCTTGCGGTTGAGGCGCACCTTGATCTCGATATTACGCTTACTCATTGTTGTCCTCCTTTCCGATACGGTTGATCTGCACCAGGCACATGAGGGTAATCCCACTCAGGCTGCCCAGCAGAAAACCAATGACAAAAAACAATCCTTCCATGAAAACCTCCATTCTGCAAAAGGGGTATTAGGGGGCGTTCCCCCTAACAAGCTGCCGTTTGTCCCCAAACGGCGATGCTTGCTGGTACATACACATTCCATTCCCCTGCGGGGAATTCTTCACAGCTAAAAAAGAATCTCACCGCTCGCCCCGGTCACGGCTCCGGTCTTTGGTGCGGAATGTCACGTCCTTGAAGTGGTCGGCATCCAGAATATAGTCGCCGTTCTTCCAGTTGTCCGAGGCGATCTGCTGCGCCTCCTCACGGCTCTCCGCTTCCACTGCGACGGTCATCTCCAGCGTTTCGGTGATGGTCACTTCATACTCTCTCATCGTTCATGCTCCTTTCCGTTGCTGCACCGAATGGGAATCCCCAGCCGGTGACAAAGGGTGTCGTTCACGTCCTTGCCAGTGGGCGGCGGGCGGTTTTTGACCTCGTATTCTTTGGGAATGACCGCCATGATTGCCTTCGTTGCCAGCCTGCCGGGGCCATCGTTGTCCAGATGCAGATAGATGGTTTTAATGGACGGATGATCCTCCAGAAACCGGGTGAGAGCAACGGGCAGCTTGCTTTCCGCCAGCACCTTTTTCGGCTGATAGATCCCAGCCAGGGATAGTAGATTGTGCCGCCTCCAGTCAATGCCGTCCAGCTTGCAGAGGGTCGCATAGGACATGACATCAATGGCGGATTCACACAGGTGTACCGCTGGATTCTCCACGCAGGCGGGCAGGGCAAAGGAATAGTGTTTATCGCTGCCGCTCAAGTCACCGTGGAAACGCCCTTCACCGATCCCGCGCAGACAGCCGAACCGTGCCTTTCCTTCTTTGTCAAAGCCCACGAAAACGACATTGCTGTGGCCCTTGTTCCGGCTTTCATAAAGCCTTCCAGTCTGGATGCAGTAGTCGACCACCCCTGGGTCGATTCCTCTTTTTTTGAGGTAGTCCACCATAGCCCGGTTATCGGGTGCGGCCTGCGGGAGAAGCAGATGCTTTGGCTTTTCCTCTTTAGGAGCAGGCACAAAAGAAGGCGGCTTGATTGCCGCCCTTCCGGTGATGGTTTCCATCGCGTCCATAAACGAATAGCCATTGACCTTAATGAGATAGTCCAGGGCGCTGTATCCGCCGATTCCACGGGAGAACCAGCACCACTTTCCGTTGGAAATCCGCAGGCTGTCATGGGTCTTGGTGCAGTAGACTTCGCCGGACACATGGACAAGTTCTTGCGGTTCGCAGGTTTGCAGGTAGGTGAGCAAGTCCACCTGCCGCGCTCGTTCAATCGCTTCCGAGTCGTAGTAAGGCATAAGAATAGCCCCCTTTCCATAGCCGTAGATTTGCCGTCCGCTTGGGATGGCTGACTATGTAAAGGGGGCTGACATGAAAAAAGCCGACTGGATTTCTCCAATCGGCTTTGCTGTTCCCATGTTGATTATTCTTTTTTGAATGCCTCGATTTTCTCCAGATAGGAGAAACAATCCGTGTGGCCTCGGAAGTAGATGTGCTTGCGCTCCATGTTGTCGGCCTGCAAATACAGCCGGAAATACTGATTTAAGATTTCATGTTCCTGAGCGGTAAGCTGTACCTCGCCATCTCCCTCCAGCAGTTTCTCGATGAAAGGATGCTGGTGTTTCAGTTCGCTCATCTGCCGTTTGAGGTCAGCATATTCCTGATCGGTGGCGGCCAGCTCAAGAACCATATTGCTGTCGCTCTCATCGTATTCTTCTGAGATGCGCTCTATCATCGGAGTATATTGATCGCTCATTCGAGTTCACCTCGTTTCCATTTTTATTATACTATACCCACCCACAAAAATAATATCAAATGTGCGATTTCATCCTTTGGGGGCAAGGTTTAGAACTGGCTTCCCAATGCGAAAAGCATATTTTACGGTATCGAAGGCACCTCCGAAATCACGGTACACGGTAAATATAGGCCAGTATTTTGTCTACTTGATCTACCATCCAGCGATTCCTTTTCTTAATGGCGGCCTTGTAATGGATTCCAATAAGCTCTGACGGAATGACAATATCATCATAACTGGCTTCATAGTATTCCTTGTCACGGTTTAACTGATGGGTCATATAAGGAATCACCAGTACAAGGCGAATACTCAAACCGGGATACTTTCTTTTCATCCCCCACACAGCGGACTCACACTTTTTATCAAAATCGCCCATTCCGCCAGAATAAAATACAAACGCATTATCTGTTTGCATGATCTCGGATAAAGCACTCTCTATATCTGCTTCTATTGCAGATGAATACACCTCCCGATGACCGGCAAAAGTACATACGGTCATGAAAATCACCTATTTCCATAATTACTTGGCTTATATCCGTATATCACGGATATAGATTATTATAATGCGTTCTCTCCGTGGTTACAATATCATTGTGTAAATTATTGAAGCGAAGGGGGCGCGATATGGAACTTGATTATAAAGCAATTGGCAAACGAATCAAGATTGCCCGTATCAAGGCAGATTTAACGCAGGAGCGCCTTGCCGAACTCATTGACATCTCTCCGACACATCTGAGTAACATTGAAACCGGCACCACCCGCGTTAGCCTGAACACGATTATCAGTATTGCAAATGCACTATCTGTCACCGGTGATGATCTTCTCTGTGACAATATCATTATGGCAAAAGTGCAGTTTGAAAAGGATATTGCGCTGTTGCTGGAAGATTGCGACGAGTATGAAATCCGTATCATCAAGGATATGATCGGTTCTTTGAAGGATACCCTGCGTCGGGATGCAAATTTAAGATCCAATAGTGGTCACAATTAAGATATATACAAAAAAGCCAATCGGTAAACGATACCGATTGGCTTTTTACGGTTTTATTCTTAAAATAGATTGGCAAGTAATTGATGGATAATGGAACTATCAACTCCAGTATTTTTTAACATACAAGCATACAACAGAGCTAATAAAACAGCATATGTTTTGCCATTATCTCCCCAATTGATTTCACCGCTGTGTGTTTTTTCATTTCTTAACTTCACAAAAGAGCGAATCCGACTTTCATCAATGTGGGGCAGAGATTTTTGCGCAACAAACCCGTCTACTATAGATTCACATTCGCCATAAAGTGTGAGAATCTTATCAACTAAAGTAAAGTCCAAATATTTGAATGCACTTGCTATGTTTGTGCTTTTGTGTATATCAATTTCCGGCTTATCTTGGACAAACTCCGCTATCGTTTTATTAATGGATTTTTTTAGTTCTTCGATTAACGCATCTTTAGGTCTCTTTGGTTTGTTTGCATTGTATTCTATTTCTAATGCAGTACATAAATCTTGAACATTAGTTATCGAAATTCTGTGTACATCCATATTATCTCTTGGAAGCACTTCAAGAATAGATTGAACCTTACCCGCTGCAATTAATTTGACCATATTTGGAATGTGGTCAAATACACTTAACATCGGTATCACCTTATGACTTTTGCGGACGGAGTAATTAGGGAAACTATCAAATATTTTACAAACACCTGTCTTATAAAATAATCCGTCTTGCCCTTTTTGGCTGAGATAAACATCAAATACAATATTATTCTGCGCAGTTAAGATCGCTATCAAAGAATGAACGATCTGATAGTATCGTTCAATTTTATCAAAATGTTGTGCCTCCTCAAAAGATAAGCGAATGGACGCACTCAATTCTCCTATATTGTAAGCGTTCATGTGTTCTTCGCTGGTTCCCTCGGTTTGGAAAAGCGAAACTGTAAAAGTTGCTCTCGTTCCATCAATTTCAATTTCGGTAGAGCGCGTATAGTAGCTACTGGGGTGTAATTCAATTGCTATTGTGCCTTCAACATCAGCCTGCTTTTCAGATGAAGCAGGCTTTCGCGCAATAGCCGGGGGAAAGATAGCATTTATATTTCCTCCCCAAAATGTTATTGCATGAAAGTAATCCCAGTCGGCAGTCAATTGCTTTCTGAAATAATCGGTATTGCCAGCCGCTTTGATTATTATGGGCGTTCTAAATTTAATAATCGGGCTCAGTTGTAGAAAGTCCATATTAAATTTTGTGTTACGTTCAAGGGCTATTGTTCTGTTCCCGTCATACCCAAAAATGAACTCCGAATCATCGGTGTTGCAAGATCGTATGTGGGAAAGCACTTCTTGAATTTTCTTGTGATCGCTTTCAGCAGGAAGTATTGTGACCAAAGATTTAGAAATATTGAAAGCGAATTTATCGTCCCCTATATTGAGATAGCCACAAAAATTATCATCTATTTTTAACATATTGAATTATCCTCTCCTTAAAAGGCAAATGGACAAAGGTTATTATTATTATATCAAACCCAAAAGTCCAACGCCATAAGAATATGTACGCACCGATTGGGGTAGTTCCAATCGGTGCTGGGAGAGCTTATCGCTCCAGACCTACAACCTTTCTTGCGGGTGGTTCTTCGCCCTCATCGGGAGCCTCGTCGATCAGCGTTTTGTCCTTCTCATCCATATTAAGCAGGATATTCAGTTCTTTCAAACGTGCGGTTTTCTCTGTCAGCTCGTCCTCACGGGCAAATGGTGTGGCCAGTTCGGTGCGGGCATTTTCAAGCTGCACTTTGGCTTCCTCCAGTTTGGCCCGTTCCGCGTCAAGGTTTCCTGCCAGATTCTCCAGCGCGTTGTCCAGGCGGGTGATGTTGCCGAACACATCCGCACCCAGCGTCACCGTATGGGACAGGGTGCCTTTCAGCGTGATGCGGTACTCGTTGCTCATCCCGTCATAGGCCAGCACCATAGAGAAACCCCGGTACTGCCCCAAAAGGACAGCATCGGAGCCGGTCATCTTCGTGCAGACGTCGATGATCGCCTTGCCTGCATCCTCTTTTTCGGCATAGTGTTTGCCCTCCACCTCCATGCCGCAGAATCCCTCCTGCGCTTTCGGATGGGCTTTCGCCAGCTCCACATCTTTTTCATAGCCTGCAATTCTCTCTGTCAATCGGGTGATCTCTGCTGGATATTTGCGGTGTACCAGTTCCTCCAAAGCATATACCTGATTCAAGTGGCTGGCCTTGAGCATATTCAGCCTTGCCACCTCCATATCCAGATTGCATTTTTCGATGATAAGTGGGTTGCCGGTGGCCAGCGCCTTGATCTCAGAATAGCTCAGGGCGGTTTCGTCCACATCATCCGCCACGCGGACAGGGGCTTTGCTGGTCATGATTTGAGCGATAAATTTCTGTTTGTTCTCGACGAGCTGGTACAAATAAGCGTCGAACGTGCCCTCCGTGACATAACGATAAATTTCCACCTCCTCATTTTCGTTACCCTGACGGACAATTCTTCCAAGCCGCTGCTGAAGGTCGCTGGGCCTCCAGGGGCAATCCAGATCATGCAGGGCAATCAGTCTATCCTGGACGTTGGTTCCGGCACCCATTTTCTGTGTGCTTCCCATAAGAACGCGCACCTGACCGGATCGTACCTTCGCAAAAAGCTCTTTCTTTTTGGCTTCCGAGTCCGCTGTGTGGATAAAGGCAATCTCCTCCTCCGGGATGCCAGCGTCCAACAGCTTCTTTTTCAGGTCGTCGTAAACGCTGAACGAGCCGTCCGTGGTAGGTGTGGACAGGTCGCAGAATACAAGCTGGGTGGAGCGTTTTTCTTTCGTCTGTTCCCAGATACGATAGACATTGCGGGCGCAGACAGCCACCTTACCATCCGGGTCATCCGGGGCCAGCGGCTGAATGAGCCGCATATCCAGAGCCAGCTTTCTGCCGTCATTGGTGATGCGGAGCATATTGTCCACATGGGGATCGACGCCGCCACCGCGGATTTTTTCCGCTCGTTCCGCCAGCCCTTTTATCATCTCCTGTTGGATTTCCGAAGGCTTGATTACCTCGGTGTGGAAGTTGGCTTTTGGCACAGGCAGGTGCAGCATATCTGCTGTCTGAATATCAGCCACCTGTTTGAATACGCTCATAAGCTCCGGCAGGTTATAAAACTTTGCAAATCGGGTCTTGGCGCGGTAGCCGCTGCCCTCCGGCGATAACTCGATGGCGGTGACGGTTTCTCCAAAGTTGGATGCCCAATCATCAAAGTGAATCAGGCCCATTTCCTGCAAAGTGCGGTACTGCAAGTACCGCTGGATGGTATAAAGCTCCACCATGCTGTTGGAGATGGGTGTGCCGGTGGCAAAGATTACGCCGCGCCCGCCGGTCAGCTCGTCCAGGTACTGACACTTCATAAAGAGGTCAGAACTTTTCTGAGCCTCGGTCTGGGCGATGCCTCCTACATTCCGCATTTTTGTCATCAAAAAGAGGTTCTTAAAATAGTGGCTCTCGTCAATGAAGATGCGGTCAACACCCAGTTCCTCGAATGTTACCACATCGTCTTTGCGGCTCTGGTCGTTGAGTTTCGCCAGCTTCGCCTCCAAAGATTTACGGGTACGCTCCATCTGTTTGATGGTGTAGCGTTCCGCTTTCTGTGACTTCGCCTGTTCAATGCCGAACAGAATCTCGTTGATCTGCTGCTGGAGAATGGCCTGCTGGCGCTCGGCGCTCATGGGGATTTTCTCGAACTGCGAGTGACCGATGATGATGGCGTCATAATCTCCGGTGGAAATGCGGCTGCAAAACTTTTTCCTGTTCTGCTTCTCGAAGTCCTTCTTTGTGGCAACCAAGATATTGGCGCTGGGATAGAGCTGCAAAAATTCAGCCGCCCACTGTTCCGTGATGTGGTTTGGAACCACGATCAGCGACTTGGTGCAAAGCCCCAGCCGCTTCATCTCCATCGCCGCTGCCACCATCTCATAAGTTTTTCCAGCGCCCACTTCGTGGGCAAGCAAGGTGTTTCCACCATACAGCACATGAGCGATGGCATTGATCTGATGAGGTCGAAGGGAGATTTCCGGGTTCATCCCCTCAAAATGAATATGCCGTCCGTCATACTCACGGGGACGAATGCTGTTGAAGCTTTCGTTGTAAATGCGGCACAGGCGCTCTCTGCGGTCAATGTCTCGCCATATCCACTCCGAAAATTTCTGCTTGATGAGTTCCTGCCTGTCCTGGGCAATGGCGGTTTCCTTCTTGTTGAGGACAGCTTTTTTATTGCCGTTTTCATCCTCAATATAGTCGAATACCCGCACATCCTTCTGATTCAAGGTCTGCTCCAGGATGTGATAGGCAGTCATGCGCTTGGTGCCGTAGGTGGTGAGTACCTTTACATTGCCCCGGTCAGAGTTCTTTTCCGTGATGGCCCACTGGCCGGTAACTTCGGAACGAAGGATTTTGATGCGGTTCCGGGCGTAGTATCCGGGAGTAAGCAGTTCTTCCATAAACTGCTGATAGACGTCGATAGGCACCCAGTTGGCACCGATGCGGACACCGATTTCCCCAGCGCCCAGATCTGCGGGCTGCACCGCTTCCAGCGCCTCCACCTGTCTGCGGGCCGCTTCCTTCTGGCTGTCCGGGGCAGTTTCCAAAAAGGCTTTGGCCATCCGCAATTTCCGACGCACGTTTCCTGAAAGATACTCATCCGCCGTCACGAGGGAAAAGGCTTGCAGGCTGAGGGAATTTCCCCGCAGCTCATCCGGGTTTTCCGGGCCTTCAATGTTGCGGAAGATCACGCCGGCAAGCTCGCTCTCCAGTTCCTCCGGTGATTTGCCGGACAGTTCGGCCATATAGTCCATGTCCACACAGGCTTTTTCCGAGATAGACACCGCCAATGCTTCGCTGGCAGTATCCACGCTGGTGACGGCCACATGAGGACGAATGGTGCGCTTGGAGAACATATCGGCTTTTCTTTTTAGGTTGCCTTGCTCGTCCAGCACCTCCAGCGAACACAAGAGGCAGTAGCTGGAGTCCTCGGAAAAGGCCAGCTTGTTGCCCCGGCTGCTGATAAGCCCATATTTGGCCGTAAAGCCGTCATAAAGGGAGTTGAGCTTTTTCTGCTCCGCCTGGATGTCCTCGTCCGGGTACCCTTCGGTCTGATACTCAATCAGCCTGCGGACACATTCCCGAAGCTCGATCATACCCCGGATACGGTTTTCCGCCGTAACAGAAACCTCCATCGGGTGCATGAGGCTGTTTTCCCGGTAGTACACCTGACCGTCCACAATCGTATAGCTGAAATTCCGAACGGTAGGGTCTGCGGGGATGGAGCGATCTTCTTCGTCCGGTTCCTCCAGTTCATAGGGCTTGATCTCGGCCTGAAGGAACTGAATAGCCTCGGCAAGCTGCTCCGACAGGTCGGCACCTTCGCGGGCTTTGCAGGCGCTGTCCATTCCGAATCGTGTGGATTCCATCACCATATCGCCCAGAACCATTTCCGGGTGCTGCACAAAGTAGCGGTTCATGCGGATGCCGTTTTCATCCGTGTCCAGTTGCACCCAATCCTGCTCCAGATCGGTGATGTGATCTCTTTTTTGCAGGAATAGAATATCGCTGGTGACTTCCGTTCCGGCGTTTTGCTTGAATGTGTTGTCGGGTAAACGAATGGCTCCGATCAGGTCGGCGCGCTGGGCGAGATAGCGACGAACAGCCGAGTTTTCCTTGTCCATCGTACCTTTGGATGTGATGAACGCGACAATGCCGCCGGGTCTTACTTTATCCAGGGCCTTCCCAAAGAAATAGTCATGAATCAGCCAATGGTGCTTGTCGTACCGCCTGTCCGTCAATTTGAAGTCTCCAAAGGGGACGTTACCGACGGCCACATCGAAAAAGCTGTCCGGCATCTGCACCGTTTCAAAGCCATTGACGGAAATGCTGGCATTCTGGTAAAGCTGCTGGGCAATACGCCCGGAAATGGAATCCAGCTCTACACCATAGGCTTTGCTGCCCGCCATATCAGCCGGAAGCAGACCGATAAAATTGCCAGTGCCGCAGGCCGGTTCCAAGATGTTGCCTTGCTGGAAACCCATCTGTGCCAGCGCCTTGTAAATCCCCCGAATGACAACGGGTGGCGTGTAGAATGCGGTGAGGGAACTGGCTCTGGCTGCTGCATACTCGTCCTCATCCAACAGGGATTTGAGTTCCGCATATTTGCTGTGTGTTTCCTCAAAGCATTGCGGCAGTCCGCCCCATCCTACATAACGGGAAAGGATTTCCTGTTCCTCCGGTGTGGCAAGGCGTTCTTCCGCTTCGATCCGTTTCAAGCAGCGGATGGCTCGGACGTTGGCGGCAAACTTTTCCCCCGGTGTGCCGTGGCCCAAAGCGTCGTCCGTGATGTGGAAATCATGGCGCTGTTCTCGTGGTATTTCCGGGTGCAGGGGCGCAAAGGTGACGCGCTCACGGCGAACCCGTTTCGGAGCCAGCGGAGCCGCTTCTTCTTTTTGGGGGTGTGACAGCTCTGGGCCGTCTGTCATCTGGCTTTCGTAGCGGTCAATGTCCTGCTCAGTAAGCCACTCCGGTTTTTCCGGCAAAGCATCGTACAGTTCCCGCATTTTCGTAATCTGCGCTTCTACGCTGCCAGCCCACAGGTGTTTTTCCGCACGTCCGCCAGCGCCCAGATAGTAGTCGCAATCCGCTTTCAGACGGCTCAACAGGCGGTAATCGTCTTGCGATACGCCGATGGATTCCAGTTCTTCCTCCGATACGGAAATGAGATCGTCGAAAGTGAGATCTGTCAACTCGTTTTGAATGAGCGCCTCCAAGCTGTCATACTGCCTGCGCTCTAAAAACTGTCCGTCCAAATACCGTTCCACACGGTAATTCACCAAATCCACGTTCACCTGGATGGGAATTTCTTCGTCTGTGACCGTGGTATAGGCAATTCCTACGTTCTCCAGATCGCTGAAATCGGCATAGCTATCATATTCTTCTTGGCAGAACTGGTCGATCAGTTCTTTTGCCTGCTCCAACAGGGCCTGATCTTGGGTGAGGGGCTGGGGCAGCTCGTCAATCTGCTCCATACATAGCGCAACATCTGCCGCGATTTCTTCTTCCGGGTCGGTATGATCGAGGAAGGATTGCAGCAGCGCACGGATTTCCTGCCGCTGGGCTGTGTTGTGAAGTTGCTGGGCGATGTTCGCCACCGCCTGGGCATCGTCCTCTCCGTAGCCCATACGGGAGCCGTCAAATTCCCCCATGAGGCGCAGCACCTGGGCAGCCAACACAGGGTAGAGGTCGGCTGTTTCTTCTTTTTGCGGTGGTTCCTCTCTGGGCGGCACCGAAAATACGGGCGTATTCTGCGTGGCAGAAACCGTCATTTCCGAGGAGTCAGCCACCTGTTGAATCCTGTTCCGAACCTCCTGGGGCATTTCCTCGTCGTAAATCTGCACTGTGCGATCCGGCGCAATGTGGGCAACCGTGCGATAGTCCCCGTCAACTTCTTCCAGCCGATTCCAAACGGTCAGCCCATTTCCCAAATGCCCAAATCCCAAATCGTAGGCTTTCTTCGGTTCCTGCACAGCCTGCGGCAGCACCGGCTCCTTTTTCTCTGCAAACAGAGTAAAAGTACCTTGCCGGTATGCGGTCAAATTTTCAAATGCCCTTTGCCGAAGCGCGTACATCCGGTCATCCTGCGGCGTAGCCTCCCAGACAGGAAGCATCATCTGATAGATTTCTTCCACGCGAGCCGGGTCGTCGAGCTGCGGCTCCATGAGCTTTACCGCATTCCAATAATCAAAACCATACGGATAGGGGTGGGGCTGCTCCTGGGGAACATTCTCAAAGAAGGCTCGGATGTCCCGTGCAAGCTGGTGCTTTTCGTATTGGGGCATGGCTGCACGGTCATCATCACTCAGAAACCGCCCCTGGGCGATCATGGCGCTGACGCGCTTCTCCACCGCATTCCATTTCAGTTCCACTTTGGCATAGGGTTCTGTAATGCTGCCGTGGCTGAAATGAACGCCCTTACTGAGCTGATAGGTCACATCATCGTTTCCACCGCTGTGTCCGCTGTATTCCCCGTGATAGTGCTTTAAGAAATCTTCTCGTTCCTTCCGATCAGAGTGGTTGCGATAAAAGGAGTACACCGCCAACCGATAGTCCGTACCGCCCTTTCCACCACGCAGGAGATTGTCGATCTCATCGCCGGAGATGAAGAAACGCCGCTGGGGATCATATCCCTCGGCGGCGGTAAAATGCAGCGGCTCTCGTTGTAAGTCGGCAAGCTGTTCCAGCAGTTTTTGTGGGCGGTGGAAATGAAATCGGAGAAGTTCACGGTTCTCTCCGTATGCCTGGACAAACTGCTCCAGCTCATCCCGTAAGTTCTGCAATCCCTCTGGATGGCCTAACAAATCGCTTATGGCCGCGCTTTCTTCTGGAAAGCCTTGATGGGTGTTGTAAATGGCGTTTATGGTGGGAAGAAATCCCGCATCGGCGGTTCCTTCTGCAAAATCCTGTCGCAGATACCATAGCTGTGCGGCTCGCTGCTGGCGCTCGTACCCGTCTACCCGGTCAAGTTCACTCTGGGGCATATACCGGCCTAAATCCAGCAATTCCCGAATGCGCTTGGCTGCCTGTTCCCAGGGAATCAGCATGGCCGCCGTGCGCTGCGCAGTTTCACCCTCTGCCACATGGATGCCTTCGGCATTGTACCAGATGGAATACTTCCGGCTATCCAGATAAAAGCCAGCACCATTTTCACCATAGTGTTCCATCAGGAACTGGGCATTGTCCTCCAGCGGTTTATCCTTCTTGAAATAGGCACAAATGGTGAGGCGGCTGTTCTGATCGTTGGCTCCAATGCACAGCGCCTCGTCAATGACCTGCTGAGAAAGCTCCTGACGTGGAAAGAGAAAACGCTGCTGTTCGCCCTCGGACGGAGTAGAACTGCCAAAGGACGAGAAATCAAAAAGGGACATCCGCTGGCTCTCCTGGGTCGGGAGTTGGCGGATGTCCGTCTGAATGAAATATTCCTTTTTTTCAATGAGCTGCGCTGTCCATCCAGCCACCAAATCCCACGAAAACACCGATTCTTTTGTGCGTGAAAGGTAGGAACCCTCCCACATGAGAAGCCCGTCCTCCTGCGGCTTATAGCCCAGACGCTGACCGTCTGCGATGATCCCGGTGTACCTGTTCTGATAGGCGGACTTGAGATAATCCGCTCGTTCCTGCTGGTCGGTGTGAATGGAGAAGAACAGCTCGATCTGCTGCTTTTTGTATTTGAGATCGTCGTCCTTGTTGGCGATAACAGCCATGATCTGCTTTTCATCAAGAAAAGCGGGCAGCTCCTGGCTGTCCGCTTGCTCCGTATCGGTTAGCTGTAAATCAGCTCCGTGAGGATCGTTTCCTCCGCCGCGTTCCGAAGATCGTTCATGAGCTGCACCCACTTCATCGGATCGCGGGCTTTCAGTTCCTCCGTCACGCCCTCGGTCTTGGCCATCTGCGCCACTACCTGATCCATCCGGGAGAGTGCCGTCTGCTCGATCTCCGCCAGATGACTGTTCAGTTTCCCGCTGGTCAACAGATTGGTGTAGGTGATCCTGCGGTTCTCCTTCAGGAACTTCCGGCGCAGTAATGCGTATTTCCCAAGAGCCACTTCCGGCTCCTGCGGGGGCAGAAGATTCGGCAGGTTGTAATCGCCCTGCCTGCTGTATGTGATCTCGGCCATATTCATTGCTCCTTTCCGGCTGCTTGGTTTCCTGTTCAGTTACAGGATACCGATTTTGCTGTGCGGTTTCAAACGTGCGATTTTCTTTTTGAGGTTGTCTTTGCAGGGCAAGGGTCGTGCGGGCAATTTCAGAAAGGCACATCTGAGAGATGTCCCCGGTAGCCACGCCCAAGGCGTTTAATGTTTCAGGCGTATTGAAATTCAGCACGTCCCGAAAATCATCGTCTTCAAAGTATTCGGACGGATCAAGGCCGCAGCGCACCACCAGCATATACCCGATGCTGGTCTGCAACGCCCGCCGGTACATCACTTCCACATTGTACTCGTCCAATTCTTCCAGAAAACTGCCTTCGGTCAGATGGGACAACTCAGAAAGATAATCGCGGATATTGTCCTCTACCGCATTGTTAGCCGCAGAGAGAAGTGCTGCTCCCAGATTGTCCTTCTGCTCCAGTTCTCCGAAGCTGTTTTCCAATGCCTCGATGATGTCCGGCGCATATTCCGGGCGTACTGTCCACAGGGGAACGGGCCGGGAGAACCGGCCTTCATGGGTATCGGAAACATCAAAATAGTATTTCAGTCGCTGTTTGCCGCTATGCTCACCGTCAAATACGGCAATTCCGTTTGCGCCCCGGTTCACCCAGCGTCCGAACCGCTTGTTCCATCGCTCGATCTCCAGGACGGCGGTAGCGTCCGGGCGCTGGGCATAGACAAGCAGTTGTTCATCAAATGAAAGCCGGTAGTTGCGGCAGGCAGACGTAAGAAATTGCTGCCATTCTGCCAGAGCTGTGACCTTTCGCTGTGTTTCCTGATACAACTCCGTCAGGGCTTTATATCGAATCGCCATCCGGCGCACCTCCTTTTTTATTTTTGGATTGCTGCGGCCTGCCGCTGCCGTGGAATGGAAAACCCGTAGACTTTGGCGATGTCGTCGCCCAGCCTGCGGGTCACTCTCGTTATATCGGTGCGGGTCGCTGTGCCACGATACAGTTTTTCTTTCAGAAGTTCAATCTGGGAATCTCGCACACCATCCTTATAAACTCGATAGAGATAATGGTTGGTGCCGTCATGGTGGATGGCATCACACCGCAGATCGCCCAGGCGGTCTACATACCATGTGGAGTAGTCCGTATCTCCGTAAAGGCAGTCACGGATATTGCCGCTGGGAATCTCCTTGTATCCCATGCGGCGTCCGTTCCACAAACCCAGATCACCGATTACCAAAATAGGCTGGGAAAGCTGCACATTGAGGTTCATGCGCTCATCGTCCAGATAATGCCCATTGATTTCATACATCAGAGAGATACGTTCATCCTCGGACAACTCCGGGTATTCTGCTTCCAGATCGCCGCGCCAGTCCTCATAATCCAGAGCATAGTTGCTCCAGATAATGTGTTTGTCCTCACTCATCGGGCATCACCCCGATCTTTTTGTTTGGGACGGATAGGCTGGCCCTGCTCATCGTAGTTTTTGGGGTCGGCGGCGGGTGTCTGCCAGCCAAACATGGAGCCTGCCAGCATTGCGGCCTCCTGTGCTTTGGTAACGCCAGCAGCATGGTTTGCGATCTCCGCCACCTCCTGATTGGATTTCCCTTTGATTTGCATATCTGAAGGCAAATATCCTTTTTCGCCCCGTGTAATGACAATCAGTTCTCCGCTGGAAGGGAGAATGCTCAAGCAGTTGGGCGGCAGAGAAGAACGCAGCGGAATGACGCTCCCATGAGTTTTCTCCAGACGTTCCGCAAACTCACAGATATGATAGAGGGCGCTGGGATAGCCGCCGCTGGTTTCAAAGTGAGTTTCGTCGATAAACCGGCAGGTTCGGTCACGGGTTCCTCCGCCGCCCGTGAAAATGCGGATGCTATCGCCATCCGGGATGCGGAAGATCTCCTTGTAGCCAGGGGTGATAAATCGGATGCCCTGTTTGGCCTTTTCCATGTGGTGTTCCAGGAACCGGCCAACATAGGCATAGAGGTAAAAATTATAGTCCCCATAATTAGGATTGCACCGCAGCATATAGGTGTGCTGGTCGGTTTTCAACTTGAAGCCGTACTCGGTGCAGTAGTTGCCCACCATCTCGGCTTCTGGGCGCTGCCGACAATAGCGGATCATACTGTCCCGGCTGAAAAGCAGCTCATCCTTCTCCCGCAGGCTGTTGACCACTTCATCAAACTCGGCCATGAACTCATCGGTCTTATACTCCCCACGATGCTCAAACCATGAGGTGAAAAACTCTTGACCAGCGCCAAAATCACCACGCAGGTGGCCGATACAGCCGGTCTGGGCCTCGATCTGGCTGCTCTGACTGTAAGAGTACATCCGTTCCTGCGGGGTCATACTGATGATTTCCAGTTCCATTATCGCTCACGCTCCTTCTTTTTTCGTTGGATAGAAGGCTGGCCTTTTTCCTTCAAGTCCTTTTCCCGCGCCTGCCAATATTCGGGATGATAGGTCTGTAAGCTGCGATTGATGACCGCTTCATATTCACCAGGGCGGAAATACTGGTTGACGGGAGCCTGATACATCTTTTTATCCATCAGTTCCCGCAGAGCTACCGGCCCGTCACAATCCTCCTCATAGCAGAGCCACGCTCCCTCCACAAAGCCGCATTCCCGCGCTTCCTTTCGGAACGCCTTTTCTGCCAGCTCCTGACGCACCATAACGCCGCCATGTCCCGCTGTGCTGACGGAATACGCGCCAGGGCAGAGGGTTTCACAGGTCTGGATTTCGCCCCAGGGGGAATAACCCGGTGCTTCATACACACTGGTATTTCGCCGTTGTTCCTCCAGGCATTGAACTTCCTCTTGCGCCCGTGCTACTAAATCTTTCTGTGCATCAAACAGGGTGCTGAAATAGTGCCCCCAATAGTAGTCTGCCTGATCTTTGCATTTCCAGGTAACAAACTGCTGGGGAGCTGTTGAATGAACTCCCAGAACAAATTCACTATCACCTACATGACAGGAATCCGTGATGACATATCCTTGATTGATGCGCACATCCATCGTTCATCGTGCCTCCTTCTCGCCTTTGTGCGGTTCTTTTTTCGCCCGTTCCTGCTGAACAGTCAGCAGTCCGTGCTTTGCCCATCCGGGCAGTTTTTCCGGTTCCATGACGCCAAGAACATCCATACGCTCATACCGGCTCTCTTTTCCGGTATAGAGGTCGATGCAAAAACAGGCTGAGCCACGGCTTCGTGGGTAAGCACCGAAGCCGCCCACACAGAGCTTTAACTGACAAGTGGCTCTGCGGTACTCCCGGCGCAGCACTTCCGGCTTGATGACCACGATCTTGTTATTCAAGTCGTCCTCGTAGGACACTACGGTACAATCGCTGGCTGTGATAGGGCGGTCATCAATGCCCTGTATTTTCGGCGCATTCATTGCCACACGGGTTTTCTCGGCCTGCTCGGTGACGCGATCACCGAACATCTTTACCATCTCCGCATAGTTGTTGCTGCACATGACCTCGCTGTACGCCGCAAACAACTCATTCTGCTGGCAGAAGGCACACATATACTTATCGCCGTTTTCGCTCTGGAGCTTTTCTCCCAGAACGATCTCCCGGTCACCGATGTGGATGGCCTGGATGATCTCATAGTCGCCCGCCATACGCTTATGTGTTTCATCTTTCATATCTTCACCTCATTTCGCAAAAACGCTTTGATTTCCTCGATGGATGCAAAGTCCTTCTCAATACCGGCCAGGTATCGCACGGAATCCTGCCATTGAGAAAGAGGGAATTTGTTTTCCTCCATTCTGCACAGATCTAAAAGGGCCGCCCGACGCAGAATGGGAGAAAGATTCAGGTCTGAGATAAAGCACCCTCGCCGTGCGGCAAGGATGTCCAGCAGATGCAGTTCACTCATGGCAACACCCGCTTTCCTCGGCCTCCTTCAAAAGTGCCTCTACCAGCTTGCCGCTGCGAACCTTATTCCGCTCTGCAAGCACTCTGTTCTGAACACAAAGCACCGCACGGATATTTGGGACGGTGATACCGGGAATCTCCACCATTTCTTCCGGAGTGATCGTAAGAAGCTGCGCCGGCGAATAACCTGCCTGGGCAAAGATACGGAATAACCGTTGTTCAAATCGTTCTCTCATCGAAACCACGCTCCTTTCGTCCTTTTTGGGATATGTAAAGGGGCGGCCCCGCAAAGCCGTCCTGCTGGATTACTTCTTCCGGCTTCTAATTTTCAGCAGAATTGGCCCAAAGAAAAAGCAGGAAACCATTTCTGATTTCCTGCTCGGTATGCCGCTCGTTTGCGGCTGATTATTCAGTTGTGCAACATATAGCTAACAAAAATCTGCAATCAAAAATGGAACCTGCCATCCTCCTTAAAACTGCATCGCTTTGGATTACCTTCACTTCGGTAAATCTTATGCTGTTTCAAGTCATAAATCACTGACCAGACGGTATCCTTCCCGGTATTCCTATCATACTGGCACAGGAATCCATACTCACCACATAACAGTTTTTTTGCAAATGTAAGGCCCAAGTTGCGACGATCCTGAAAGGCCGAAGTCAAAGTTTGATACCTTGTTTCTGCAAACCAAGTATCAATTCCAGTACTGTTATACTCCTCCATTTTTGCAAGGTGAAAAGTGTTTGTGGCGTAAACAACGGGCTGTCCATTACTCGACGTTATAGATTCGATTCTTTCTGCATTGCATTCCACAAGTGCTATTTCTCCAGAGGAATCCGCCAAAGTCAGTGTTTGGGCTGAGGCGATGGGCAACTGGTGCAGGCAGGAAACAGCTACCATTACATTTTTGCACTTTTCCAGTAAATATCTAAGAAGTAATCCTGCATTGAACCCTGGCTTACACTGGATAGGGTAGACAGATGTTAGACCAACAGCTAAACCATGTTCATTCACACCATCTTCCATCTCCACAAAAGCGGTTGTGTTCCCGGTAAAGGAGTATGTTCCATCCGTAAGTTTATAGATGACATTTAGATTCAGTTTTTCAATCTCTGTCAGAAAATCACTATTCCGCCCCAGAAGCACTTCCTGATCGTTAGCGAAGGCAAAGCAAGAGCAGTTACACGCTGGCGGCATCGAATACATACTGAACAACACCGCCTGCAAGATACGAACATCACATTGCTGCCCATCTGCCAGCCCCTGAATTTCCTCTACAATTTCAGGATAATACTTCTCATAAAGCGGCAGACAAGACAAGGCATAATCAATCCGATCCTGAGTGATTGCAAACGGGATATTCTCCAAAATTATATTTTTGTGTTTTAACAGTAGGGAACCCCACCGATAACCAGCTTCATAGTGTGTTCCCCTAAAATGTGCATGATACATTTTACACGCTCCTTATTAGTTCAATAAAGAGCTACCGGTAACTCTTATCTAAGGGTAACTGAATAAAAATTTTAAGTCAAGTTCTTTCATAAATGTTCAATCGTCCTTTCATCAGCCAACAACCTTTTCTTTTAATATGTAAAGGGGCGGCTCCGCAAAGCCGCCCCGCTGGATTACTTCTTCCGGCTTTTGATCTTGAGAAAGATCAGCCCGCCGAGAATAAAGAGTACCAATCCTACCGCAATGATTGTTTTCAATTCCACTGTCAATTCCTCCTGTCACAAATTTTGACCGCTATATCATTCAGCGGATTCTTCGTCCTTCCGGCGCTTGCTCACATAGGCCACAATACCCAGAACAGCAGCTCCGGCAGCGGATACGCCCATCAGAGTCATCCACAGCCACGGCTTGCTCTCGTCGCCGGTTTTCGGCGTATCGCGCAGTTCGTTGTGCATCTGTGCAACGGTGGTCTTATCCGCAAAGATCGTCACCGTCTTATCAGCAGGCAGCACATAGTTGGCGCTGGCGCTGTCCGATACCTCCGATACGGTGTAATCGCCCACGCGCAGGCCGGTAATCTCAATCTTGCCGGTGCTGTCGGTCTTGAAGGTCTGGTCGTAACCATTGGCACCCGTCACGCGGAAGGAGAATCCTTCCACCTTGCCATCGCTGGATGTCTTTTCAATCCGCAGGGAGCCGGTCTGTGCCGCGTTGACAAAGCCCTTTCCGGCTTCATTTTCCACTTCGTAGATTTTGCCGTTCTCTGTAATCTCCACATAGTAGGCATTTTCATCCAGCAGATACCCCTCCGGCGCTTTGGTTTCCTTCACGAACACGCCGCCGTAGAGGATATGGGACATTTCATAGATGCCAGTGCTGGTTTCCTCCAGCTTGCCCAGCAGCTCGTCGCCCTCGTCCAGTTCCTTGTTGCCGTTGGTATCCCGATACACCTCAAACTCGGCTCCGGTCAGCTTGTTGTCCGGGTAATCCTTATCCACTTTGGTAAGGCGTAGGTCGCCGTAAACCTGTTCGTTGGCAAGGGAGATCTCCACAACCTGTTCATCTTCCTCAATGGTAACGGAGATGATCTCATCGGAGAGGACAAACCCTTCCGGGCTTTCCAGCTCTTTCAGCACCCAATTTCCATACGGCACATCGGTGAAGGAGAAGCTGCCGTCATCCGCAGAGGTGGCGGTGGTAAGGGCGTTTTCTGTCGTAAATTCGGTTTCATCACTCTTAAAGAGTCCGATTACAGCCCCACCCAGGCCAGAGCCGTTCTCGTCTGTTTTGAGGCCGTGGATTTCACCGCGAATCAGCTCGTTGGTGATGGCCTCGCCGTCGTTTGCAGCAATCTCCACCACAGCAACGGACGGCCCGCCGTATTCAAAGGTGAACGGGAAGGTTTCACCATTCAGCAGATAATGGCTGTCCGTGGACAGTTCCTTCAGATAGAAGCTGCCAAATGGCAGGTCAGTAGCACAAGTGGCCTGATCGTTCTCACCCACAGAAACGATCTCCAGAAGCCCGTCTGCCGGAATAACGGAACCATCCGCTGCGGGAATATCCTCCTGTGCGTACAGGCCAAAGGTGACGGCGGACATCTCGCCATTCATACCGATGCCGAAGGCTTCATCCTGCTCCAGCAGCTTATTCAGAGTGACCTGTACTTTCTGGCGCTGGTTGTAGAAGCTGGCGGAAGTTTCGGTGATCTCTACCTCCTGGCCTGCGTACACCAGCTCCACGTTGGTGACATTCTCGCCGGTATCCACCATGCCGTAGGGGAACTCGATTTCCTTGACCTGGAACTTGCCCAGATAGAGAGGCTGGCTCTGGGCTGTGCCATCCTCGCCGGTGGTGATTGTGTCAACTACCTCGCCCGCAGAATAACGCAGCGTACCGTCCAGCGTGTAAACGTCCTCCAGCGCTGTGATCTCAAACACCGCACCGGACAGACCGGTTACGTCATACACCGGCTGATATACCCCATTGGATTCCGTGACGGTGGAGAACACCTCGCCGGTTTTGCTGACCTTGATGACGCCTTTCTGCGCCATATTGGGTTTGGTGACTTCAATGACCGTCACGCCGCCTTCTTCGCTGGAAGCGTCCTCGGTCACATCAAAATACACCGGTGTGCTGTCCAGCACATAGCCGTAGGGGGCCTGTACCTCAACCAAAGAGTAGCCGGAACCATACTCCAGCTTTTCGGGCGTTACCAGGTAGCCCTCAGAATTGGTGTAGAACGTATCAATCGTGGTCGGGGTCGGATAGGTGAAGGTCATTTCCACCTTGCTGCCATCGGGACGATAAATCTGGAACCCGGCTCCTGCATAGGGGATGGTAACGCCAGTTTCCGCATCCACCTTGACCACCTTGATGAAGCTCTCAAAGTTGGCGTTGTTGATGAGATAGCGGTAGGTCTGGCCGTCCTGAGCGATATACACTTCAAAATCGTCCATCAGCTCTCGGCCTTCCCAGCCTTTCGTCTGGTGAACGATATAGGTGCCATAGGGCAGCATCTTGGACTGTGCAAAGCCATTCTCGTCACAGGTGAGAACGTCGCGCTCAGATTCCTTTGCAGCGTCATAGCTGCCTGCGGCTTTGAGATAAATCTGGAACTCCGCACCGGTTTCCGGGGTTTCAATCTGGGTTTCCCCGTCGTCGGTGTGCTTGATGATAGCGATGTTGCCTTTGATAACCTGCTCGGTCACATCGTTGGCGGTGTCGTTCAGCTCGATCTCATACAGTTCCGGCTCCGCACCTACCTTGTGAATGGTGGAATCCAGCAGATACCCCTCGCTGGGGTTGATTTCACGAATTGTCCAGTCGGAATCACAGACATAATAATCCGTGGTGAACTGGCCGTTCTCATCGGTGGTATAGCTGTCGATAAGAGTGTCGCCCTTATAAAGCCCATAGGTTGCTCCGGCAAGAGAACCGTCGCCCTGGGGCGCGCCGGTTTCCACATCGCTCTTAGTTACTGTGACACGAAACTTTTTCAGCACATTGTTCACGCTCTTGTGGGTGACTTCGTTCCAGGCAATCGTGGCGCTCTGAGCCTCCGGCACCACATAGCGGATCGGCGTATCAACCTCCTCCAGCACGAAGTCGGAGCCGATGAGGACGTTTTCAAACCTTGCCACACCGCTGGAGTCGGTCACAGCGTATTCATCCACCGGCAGGCCGGAAAGAGAAGTTCCATAGAGATGGAAGGTCATTCCCTCCACCAAACCGTCCTCACTGGTCTTTGTGACCTCCAGACTGCCGCGCTTCAGCACGTTGTTAAAGTTCACGGTGGCCGTCTGGCCGCTGACGATGGTCACGCGCTGAGTAGCCTGGGGTTCGTATTTGTCAATGGACTGCTCGGTCACGGTATAAACACCGGGATTGAGGTCGGTGATGTCGATTTCACCTGCCGAATTGGTTGTCTTGGTGGCGCTGTATCCCTCGCCGGTGATCGTGAAGGAGATGCCCTCTACCTTGCCGTCCTCGGAAGTCTTAATCAGCTTCATGTTGCCGGTTTTTACTTCCAGATTGAGATAGCCCACCATCTGATCGGAAACGGTAGCTCCATAGGTGGCGAAGTCCTGCGTACCACCACCGGATACGCCGTCCGTCCAAACCACAACGCCGCTGCGCTGGGCGGTGATCTTCTCCGCTTTCACCGTCACAGAACCTTGGATAGCCTGATTGGACGTGATGGTGAGCTGGTTGCCGTTCACCGAAAAGTTCAGCCCGGTGGTGCTGCTGGTAAAGGTGTAATCGCCCAGCACATTGTTGGTGTCTGTCAGAGTGACAGAATACTTTTCGCCGTCCCATTTCAGTTCATAAGCTCCGGCATCCGGGGAGCCGCTGAAAAAGCTGGGCAGCATGGTGTGCCGCTTCACGGCGCTCTCAATGGCGGAATACTGGCTGAAAATCTGGCTGCGCAGCGGATGACTGGCGCTGATATATTCCGCCACGTTGTTTTTTCCCTGAGCATTGGCATCTACATGGTTAAACTGGCTATCACGCTCACCGACAACCGTTTCCCAAACAAGAAGCTGGGTAGCGATATAGCCCGCCATCTCATTGGCATCATCGGGATTGTTGCTGTTCCACGAAGTATCGGCGTTGCCCTGCCAGCCGTAGGTCATGATCCGCCCGATATATTCCTTGATGGTGCTGGGCGGAATGGTGGGGTTCAGATTGGACGGGTAGTTGTCCCAGAAATCCTCGCCCCGGCCCGTGTACTGGTCGCCGGACTCCACACCGATACCAGGCTCAATGCAATAGATGGCTTTTCCGGTGAAGGAATCCTGTGTGTGAACAGAAAAGCTGTCGTTGGCCTGCGTAGACCAGCCGCCCAAGAAATTAAAGGCAGGATGGCCCCATCCGGCCTTGTTGGGATCGCTGGCGCGGGGAATATCCACCATATAGGTGGTCATGGTTTCGCCCGCGGCAAAGGCCGTAACACCCGTCCCAGCGAACACTCCAAAGCACATCAGGAGCGCCATGAGCAGGGACAAAGGCTTTTTCAATGCTTTCATCTTGTTACCTCCTGAAAATTGTCCGAAAAAAAACAGCACATCGTTTCTTGATGTGCTGCCGTTCGGCTGATGATTATTGGTTACTGTCTAAAAAGAGTGATGCGCCGCTTTTTCTCCATGTCAGCCTTTTACAAATACGGCCTGTATCCTTTTGAAACAGGCTGCCCCAATATCTTCTTTTTGGGGCTGTTTAGGCTGTTTGTAGGGGGTGAGGTGTGGAGAGGGGGGACGCAAAAACTCGTTCCCCGGCAAATGGGCGCACTTTTCCCTTGTGAGTGGGATTATCGTTCTAAACTGCGTTGACGTCTGCGGTAAAGTTCCAGAGCTTGAACGATGGTATCCTCGATCTTCTGCGCGGGCGTCCCCGGCGCAAAATACTTGCTGATCCGCTCTTTCGGAATTTTGATTTGTTCTTTTTGATTTGGCTTTTCCTCCTTCATAATGGCGACAAGGGCATCTTTGGCAAGCCGCTCATCGCCGGTCTTGGCTTCGGACATCTGCCGCATTTTGATTGCCTGGGCATGAGATGGAGTGCAGTCCATTTCCTCCATGATAGCAAACAGGTCTGCCTGTTCTTCTTTTCGCAGGTAGGACAGTTCCACCGCAGGACGCATGGCGATTTGCAGCACTTCCGGCTCTCGCAGAACAGAATTGTCTACCAGTTCCAGAATATCCGAGATAAGGTGGGTAAGGCGGATATACTTACGGATTTGTTCGTGACTTTCTCCTACTTGCTCGGCAAGCATCTGGCGCGAAGTCTTTCCTGTGGACTTCTGCAACACTGTTGCAGAAGTTAAATCCGTGCGCTGTCCCTGCCGCTTCATGGCATCCAGCTTCATCTTGTAGGCGAAGGCTTTTTCCGAGGGCAAAATTTGCTCTCGTTGCAGGTTGGAATCCACCATGATGATCGTGGCCTCATCGTCGGTAAGGTTTCGCACAATACAGGGGATTTCCGGGAGCTGCGCCAGCTCCGCCGCCATTTTCCTGCGGTGTCCGGCTACCATTTCATAACCGCCGCCCTGCTTGGGGCGTACCAGCGCAGGAACCAACACGCCGTACTGCTTGACGCTCTCCGCCATTTCCTGCATGGCCGCGTCCATCCGCACTTTGAAAGGGTGATCTGGGAAATCGCTGATCTCTGAGGGGTTCAGGTTGACGACTTTCTCCAATCTGGCCTCTGCACGGCTTTCCTCGGTGGAAAAGAGGTCATCGACTGAGGGCAGATTGAAGTTTAGCGCGTTGTTTCTCGCCATCCGCCTGCACCTCCTTTGAAAATTCCGCATAAGCCTGAGCTACCTTGCTGCCATTATCATAGGCGTAGATGCTCTTGCCAGCGGCGCTGATTTCTGCGGCTTTGATTGCAACGGGAATCTCGGAACGATAGATTTTCAAAACACTCCCGTAACTCTGCCGCAAGGTTTCCGCCGTCTGCTTGGCCAAATTGGTGCGCCCATCCACAAGGGTCAGCAGTACACCGTCCACTTTGAGGGACGGGTTGATTTGCCGCTTGACCTTGCCAATGGTTCGCATGAGCTGGGTCATACCTTTGGCCGGGAGATAGTGGGCCTGCACCGGGATAATCACGCTGTCTGCTGCCGCCAGCGCATTGATCGTAATCATACCGAGGGACGGCATACAGTCGATCAGAACCGTGTCATAGTTCTTCTTGACTTCATTGACATAGGTTCGCAGCGTGAACTCCCGGCTCATGGCGTTTACTAAGCTCATTTCCATAGCTGACAGCTCAATGTTGGCTGGCATAAGGTCAACACCCTCTTTGTGGTGCAGGATGCCCTCATCCACAGAAAACGGCTCGTCGCGGATCATCTTCTCCATGATGGTTGCAAGGGTGGTCTGCAAGCTGTCCTGATCCTGCCAGCCCAGGCAAGTGGTGAGGTCGCCCTGGGGGTCTGCGTCAATGAGCAGAACCTTTTGCCCCAGGCGGGCCAGACCAATGCCCAGATTCACCGTTGTGGTGGTTTTGCCTGTTCCGCCTTTCTGGTTGGCCAATGCGATGACACGGCCTTCCTTCGGGCGGCTTCTCTGTTCCGGCATTTTCATGTCCTCCTTTTTGATAGATTTAGCTGCCCGTTGGCAAGACGAACAGCTATGTATGCGGTAAAATAGGCATGAAAAAAAGCCGTCTACTCTATGAAAGAATAAACGGCTTGATTCAGTCGGCACAATATGTAGTTTTCAAATTCTCTTGACAGGGGCGCACATGACTTTGAGCAAAAGATCATCCACGCAGCCGGTATCACGATTTTCCCGCAGAAGGATATTCCGCAGATGATTGAGGCTCTGGATCACAATACTGTTTTCAGCGGGGGTGAGGGTTATCTTAAACTTCTGTTTTCTCATCATGCAATCCTCCTTTCCGCCTTCATTGTAGCTGGCCATAGATGTGCAGCGCAAATGTGCGAGCATTCGCCAGCCTCAAGGGGTTTGGATACTGTAAGGGAAGGAAAGATAAACCGGATTTGATTTGGTCAAATCCTGACAAATCAGGCCAGCCCTTTCAAAAGAAAAACCATAAAGAAAGGCTCCTAAAATGAGGGGCAAATGACAGGGCAAAAGCACCTCGAAAACGGCTCGATTTTGGCTCTCGGTTGCCCCATTTTTTAATCATAATGGGGTCAAAAAAGGCTGGTTGCCCCATTTTTAATCAAGAAAAACAGGGTCAGAACAGTTCAAATCCTGCCAGAAACAGACAAACTGAAACAGAAGATGTGAAATGGAAAAACCCCGAAAAACCGCAGTTTTTCGGGGTTTTTGAGCATTTTTGAACCAGTTTGAAACGCCAATCAGCGCTTGCTGAACTGGGGAGCGCGACGGGCGGCCTTGAGGCCATATTTCTTGCGCTCCTTCATACGAGGATCGCGGGTCAGGAAGCCTGCCTTCTTCAGAGCAGCGCGGTTCTCATCGCTCTGCTGCAGCAGGGCGCGGCTCAGGCCGTGGCGGATAGCGCCAGCCTGGCCGGAAACACCGCCGCCGGAAACGCGGACGACGACGTCATACTTGCCCTCGAGGCCCAGCAGGACCAGCGGAGAGCGGACGATCAGCTTCAGGGTCTCCAGACCGAAGTAGTTGTCGATGTCACGGTCGTTGATGGTGACCTTGCCAGTGCCCTGGTAGACGCGCACGCGGGCAACGGAATCCTTACGACGACCAGTGCCGTAGAAATAAGGTTTGGTTTCGTACATGTTCGATTGCCTCCTTCTTAGAACTCGATCTTCTCGGGCTTCTGAGCTGCGTGAGCGTGCTCGGCACCCTGGTAGCAGTGCAGGCGGGTCAGAGCCTTAGCACCGATGGTGTTGGAAGGGATCATGCCCTTGACAGCGTAGGTCATAGCCAGGTCGCTGTTCTCAGCCATCAGCTTGCTGTACTGGACCTTCTTCAGGCCGCCGATGAACTTGCTGTGGGTGATGTGGAACTTCTGCTCGGCCTTCTTGCCGGTCAGAACAGCCTTGTCGCAGTTGATGACGACGACGAAATCGCCGCAGTCAACATTGGGGGTATAATCGACCTTCTGCTTGCCGCGCAGCAGAACAGCAGCCTCAGCAGCGACGTGGCCCAGGCTCTTGCCGGCAGCGTCGAGCAGATACCACTTGCGCTCGACTTCAGCGGGCTTGACGAGAGTAGTGCTCATATCTATTTCCTCCTGATAAGTGTTTCAACGGTTCAATGCACCTTTTGGGGCGCGAGTGTCAGTATACATCACAAGAACGCCCCTGTCAACATCATTTTTCGATTTTTTCAGCTCAGTTTTTTGAATCTCTCGTTTTCTCTTGTTTTCTCTTGAAATCTCGTATTTTCTCAAATCGCATTTTCGTTTCTGTTTTTGCGGCAGAGCGCTACAATTTCAGTCCCGAGTATGTTATACTAATAAAGATGCAGCCCCACCCCGGGGCTGAGCCTTACATTTATAAGGAGGGCATTCCTTCATGCCGAAAGACATCCACCAGCGCGACACCGCGCAGCAGCGCTCTTCCCGCCTGCTGCTGGCCATGGGCATCATCGTCCTGCTGGGCGCACTGGCCTATTTTGTACTGACCCTCGTGGTCAACCGCCGCACCCCCGCTTCGCCTGACACCCGCTACACCGCCGAGAACGGCATCTCCGTCTACTACGAGTCCGCCGTCTGGCCGGTGTGCGAGATGACCGAGGACGCCACCCTTGGCCGTGCGCTGGAACTGGCCTCTGCCCAGAGCAGCGACGACGCCAACTATCAGGTCGTGCTCTTCCAGAAAGGCACGAAAGACACCTATGAGGACTTCATCGGCCAGTCGGAAAAAGAGCTCAAGCAGGCTTACGGCGTCATTAGCCCCCGGAAAGTCAACCTGAACATCGACGGTGCCGCCGTCACTGCCGTGCGCTGTGATATTCAGGCTTACTACGCCGTGCTGGCCACCATCGAGTACGACAACGGCGACGTCATCTATGTCTCCGGCCTGACCAAGCTGGCCTCCATCAGCGACATCGTCAACCTCGTGGAGAGCGTGAGCCTGTCATGAGCGACACGAAAGCGATGCAGCGGCTCTGCGGCCTGATGCGCAAAGCCGTCCAGCAGTATGAGATGCTGGCCCCCGGCGACCGCGTTCTGGTGGGCGTTTCGGGCGGCAAGGACAGCGTAGCTTTGACCATCGGTCTCGCGCGGCTGCGGCAGTACCTCGGCTTTCCGTTCGAAGTCGTGGCCGTCACCCTCGACCCCCAGTTTGGTGGCAAGCCGGTGGATTACTCCGCGCTGGAAGCGCTGTTCCGGCAGTATGATGTTTCCTATGAGGTGCGCCGCACCCTTATCGGCCCCATCGTCTTCGACTACCGGAACGAGAAGAATCCCTGCTCCCTCTGCGCCAAGATGCGCCGGGGCTCGCTCCACGCCGCTGCCGAAGAGCTGGACTGCAACAAGGTGGCGCTGGGGCACCATCTGGACGACGCCATCGAGACGTTTTATATGAACCTCTGGCGGGAGGGCCGCATCGGCTGCTTCTCGCCGGTGACAGAGCTGTCCGACCGGGGGCTGACCCTCATCCGGCCTCTGCTGCTCGCCACAGAGCAGGAGGTTCGCTGTGCAGTGAAGGAAGAAGGTTTTCCCATCGTCAAGAGCCGCTGCCCTGCCGACGGCGTGACCACCCGGGAGGACACAAAAAACTTTGTCCGGGAGCGGTGCCGCACCGACCGTGCTTTCCGGCAGAAGACCCTTCACGCTCTGCAGGAGAGCGGCATCGACGGCTGGCGTCCTTTGCACCCGGCCCGTACATCAAAAAGGAGGACACAGCCCATGCAGATGCCCGCATTTGAAAAACACGTCTGGGCCGAGATAGACCTTGACGCCCTGCGCCACAATTTCCGCGCCGTGAAGGCCCGGGCCGGGGAGATGCCTCTGTGCGCTGTCGTCAAAGCCGACAGCTACGGCCACGGTGCCGTAGAGTGTGCCAAGGTCTTTGCTGAAGAGGGGGCCGCGTGGCTGGCTGTGAGCTGTCTGGCGGAAGCCCGTCAGCTGCGCAAAGCCGGGCTGACGCTGCCCATCCTCATTCTGGGCCATGTGGAGCCGGGCCGTGTACCCGTCCTCATCCAGGAGGACATCACCGCCGCCTGCTACTCCCTGCCCCAGGCCAAGGCCCTCAGCGAGGCCGCCTGCACTGTCGGCGGAAAAGTCAAAGTCCACCTCAAGGCCGACACCGGCATGGGCCGCATCGGTTTTGCGCTCCGCACCGACTTTGACGCGGCGCTGGCCGGGATGCTGGAGGTGTGCCGCCTGCCGGGGCTGGAGGTGACGGGGCTGTTCCAGCACTTCGCTGTGGCCGACGACGACAGCGCCGACAGCGTGGCTTATACCAGCCAGCAGCACGAGCTCTTCGTCCGGGCCTGTCAGGGCCTTGCCGAGGCCGGTTTTGAGCCTGCCGTCGTCCACTGCGACAACTCCGCCGGGGTGATGCTCCACCCCGACTGGCCCGCCGGACTGCCCCGCACCCACTGCATGGCACGCCCCGGCATCATCCTCTACGGCTTCGACCCCAGCGATGAAGTCCGCTTCGGCATCTTCCGCCCGGTGATGAAGCTCAAGACCATCGTCAGCATGGTCAAGGAGATGCAGCCCGGCCAGTCAGCCAGTTACGGACGCCGCTTCACCGCGGAAAAGCCCACCAAGGTCGCCACCCTCTGTGCCGGTTACGCCGACGGCTACCCCCGCCTTTTGAGCTGCGGCAAGGGCATCGTGGAAATAAAGGGTATGCCCTGCCCGGTTCTGGGCCGGGTCTGCATGGACCAGATCATGGTGGATGTCTCCGCCCTGCCCGACGTGCAGGAAGGGGACGAAGCCATCCTGTGGGGCGGCGAAGTGAGCGACAGCGCCGAGACCATCGCCCACAAGACCGATACCATTTCTTACGAGGTGCTCTGCGGCGTTTCCCGCCGGGTACCCCGCGTTTATCTGGAAAACGGCGGCATCAAAGCTGTCGAGGACTGGATCCTATAAATTTCGGAGGAACTACATGGCAAGAGACAACATCCGCAACTTCTGCATCATCGCGCACATCGACCACGGCAAATCCACCCTCTCCGACCGCATCCTCGAACTGACCAAGAGCGTGGACGAGCGGACGATGGAGGACCAGATCCTCGACAACATGGACATCGAGCGGGAACGCGGCATCACCATCAAGGCCCGCGCCGTCACCATGAACTACACTGCCAAGGACGGCAAGGTGTACGAGTTCAACCTCATCGACACCCCGGGCCACGTGGACTTCGCTTACGAAGTCAGCCGCAGCCTCGCCGCCTGCGAGGGCGCTATCCTCGTGGTGGACGCCACCCAGGGTGTGGAGGCCCAGACCCTCGCCAATACCTATATGGCGCTGGAACACGACCTCGAGCTGGTACCTATCCTGAACAAGATCGACCTGCCCTCTGCCCACCCGGACGAAGTGGCACAGGAAGTGGAGGACGTCATCGGCCTGCCCTGCCTCGACGCGCCCCGCGTCTCGGCCAAGACCGGCCTGAACATCGATCAGGTGCTGGAGCGTGTGGTCAGCGACATCCCCGCCCCCACCGGCGACCCGGACGCCCCCCTCAAGGCCCTCATCTTCGACAGCATCTACGACAGCTACAAGGGTGTCATCGTCTATATCCGCGTCTTTGAAGGTACGGTCAAGCCCGGCGACACCATCCGCCTGATGGCCACCGGCGCACAGTTCACGCTGGTGGAAGTGGGCCACATGGGCGCTACCAGCCTGACCCCCTGCGACCAGCTGCAGGCCGGTGAGGTCGGCTACCTGACCGCCAGCATCAAGACCGTGCAGGACACCCGCGTCGGCGACACCGTCACCCTGGCCAACGATCCCACCCCCGAGGCTCTGCCCGGCTACCGTCAGGTCAAGCCCATGGTCTTCTGCGGCATCTACCCCGCCGACGGCGCAAAGTACCCCGATTTGAAGGACGCGCTGGAAAAGCTGCAGCTCAACGACGCCTCCCTGACCTTTGAGCTGGAAACCAGTGCCGCGCTGGGCTTTGGCTTCCGCTGCGGCTTCCTTGGCCTGCTCCACATGGAGATCATCACCGAGCGTCTGGAACGCGAGTTCGACCTCGACCTCATCACCACCACGCCCAGCGTCCGCTATCGTCTGACCCTGACCGACGGCACCGTGGAGATGATAGACAACCCGTCCAGCTACCCCGACCCCTCCAACATCGTCAAGCAGGAGGAGCCCTTCGTGGACGTCCACCTCTACACCCCCAACGAATACGTCGGCAGCCTGATGGACCTGTGCCAGAACAAGCGCGGCGTCCTCATCGACATGAAGTATATGGACGACGTGCGTGTGGACCTGCACTACGCCCTGCCGCTGGGTGAGATCGTCTACGACTTCTTCGACGCCATCAAGAGCCGGAGCCGCGGCTACGCCAGCTACGACTACGAGTTCAAGGAGTACCGCGAGAGCGACCTCGTCAAGCTGGACTTCCTGCTCAACGGCGACCCCGTGGATGCTCTGTCCATGATCGTCTTCCGCGACAACGCCTACGCCAAGGGCCGCCGCATCTGCGAGAAGCTGCGGGACAACATCCCGCGCAACCTCTTCGAGATCCCCGTTCAGGCGGCCATCGGCGGCAAGATCATCGCCCGCGAGACGGTCAAGGCCATGCGCAAGGATGTGCTGGCCAAGTGCTACGGCGGCGACATCTCCCGCAAGAAAAAACTGCTGGAAAAGCAGAAAGAGGGCAAAAAGAAAATGCGCCAGCTGGGCAGCGTCTCCCTGCCCAGCGAGGCGTTCACCGCCGTGCTCAAGCTCGACAGCGACGACGATTGATATTGATTTTTCCGCTCCCCTCCCGCCCAGAGGGGAGTTTTTTTCATGTCTGGCGGGTGGCTAAGAATCTTAGTTTAAATCTTGACCTTTCTTCCGACATTGTGTACAATGAGGCTATACTAATCATGTTGTCATTTTATGTCATTTGGTGGCGAACAGAGGAACTTTTCGCACCCAGAAATAAAACGAGAAGGAATGGATGCAACGATGCGGATCGCGATGGTAGGGCATAAGCGTGTTCCCTCACGGGAAGGCGGCATTGAGGTCGTGGTGGAAGAACTGGCGGCGCGGATGGTCATACACGGCCACACCGTCACCTGCTACAACCGCTCCGGCCATCACGTCAGCGGCAGAGAATATGACGCTGAGCATCTGGACGAGTACCGGGGCATCCGCCTCAAGCATCTGCCCACCATCGACCGCAAGGGCCTCGCAGCTGTGACATCCAGCTTCTTCGGCTGCCTTGCGGCGGCTTTCGGCCCCTATAACGTGGTCCATGTCCACGCGGAAGGCCCTGCCATGTTCTCCTGGATCCCCCGCCTGACCGGCAAGTGGGCCATCCTGACCATCCATGGTCTGGACTGGGCGCGGGACAAGTGGAAGGGTTCCTTCGGCTCCTGGTACATCCGCATGGGTGAAAAGACTGGTGCGCGGTGCGCCCATGAGATCATCGTGCTCAACCACAGCACCCAGAAATACTTTCTGGACACCTATGGCCGCACCACCCACTATATCCCCAACGGTGTCAACCCTGCGGCCCCTGTCCCCGCCGACATCATCCGGGAAAAGTACGGCCTCGAAAAGGACTCCTACATCCTCTATCTGGGCCGGATGGTGCCGGAAAAGGGCTGTCACTATCTGGTGGACGCCTTCAAAAAGCTTGACACTGACAAAAAGCTGGTCATCGCGGGCGGCTCCTCCGACACCCACTGGTACATGGACGAGCTGAAGGAGCAGGCCGGCGGCGACGAACGGGTCATCTTCACCGGCTTCGTAGACGGTCAGCTGCGGGAAGAGCTCTACAGCAACGCCTTCCTCTTCGTCCTGCCCAGCGACCTTGAGGGAATGCCCCTCTGCCTGCTGGAAGCCATGAGCTATGGCAACTGTGTCATCACCTCCGACATTGAGGAGTGCTGCAACGTCATCCACGACAACGGCATCGTCTTCCGCAAGGGCGATGTGGACGACCTCGCCCAGAAGCTCACCTACGCCCTCAGCCACCCCAACACCGTCCGGATGTTCAAGTGGCTCGCCGCCGAGTACGTCTGCACCCGCTTCCCGTGGGAGCGCATCGTGGAGGAAACGCTCACGCTCTACGAGAAAAAATAATGGCATTCAAAAAAGCGCCTGCTGCATTCGCAGCAGGCGCTTTTCTCTTTAGCGCGAATTTTTCTGCATCCGGCGGTCACGCCCGCCGCGCAGAGTCTGGATAAAATCGAAATAGGCCAGTGCCAGCCGGTATTGCTTCCGTTTCAGGATGCACAGGCCCACCCACTGCCAGCTTGAATCTGCCATCTCCCGGCGGCTCTCCGCCAGCCACTTCGCCGCCCGGGGTCGTTCGCAGGCCTTTCTCAGCCACTGGATGCGCTCAGCGTTCGGCATCGTGTCCCGGACGAAGGAGAGCTTGCGTGCTGATTCCAGCACGACACACAGTGCCTCCCGCCCGATAAGGTCGTCATACTCCCCAGGCGTCGGGGCATGGCGGCGCACCACCTCGTCGAACTCCGCCCGCCGGGCCGCGGCTTCGTCGCTGAAGTAGGCCTTCTGGAAGCTGGTCATGGTGGAGGACGGGCGGATATTATAAATGTAATAGGCGCTGCGGAGATAGACGATGCGCCGGAAGGGCGCATCCAGCAGCTGGGTCAGGAAATGGGCGTCCTCCCCCACCCGCAGCGAGGTGAAGCGAATGTTGTACTTTTGCAGGTAGTCCCGGCGGCAGAACCGCACCCAGGGTACCGACTCATATTTGGCCTTCTGGAAATCCTGCCAGAATTCCTCGTAAGTATACACCCCGCTCAGCGCAGGCAGATTCGGCCCGCTGCGCCGCAGGGCGCTGCCGTCCTTATCGAGAAACTGCTTGTAGTAGCCATAGACCACCACGTCGGCGTCGGCCTCCCGGGCGGTGCGGAGGGCGTTTTCCAAAAAGTCCGGCAGTACTTCGTCGTCCGAGTCCACATAGCAGATGTACTCACCCCTTGCGTGGTCGAGGCCGAGGTCCCGGGCCGACCCTTGGCCGCCGTTTTCCTTATGTAGCACATGGATGCGGGCGTCCTTTGCCGCACATTCGTCGCAGAGCTCTCCGGAGCCGTCGGTGCTGCCGTCGTCCACAAGCCAAACCTCGAAGTCCTGCCAGGTCTGCGCCTGCAAAGACGCCACACAGCGGGGCAGCAGCGTTTTGATGTTATAAACCGGAACGATGACCGAAACGTCGGGCATAACGGACTCCTTATCTCTTTTCATAGACTGCAAGGAAGCGGTCGGCGAGGGCATCCCATGTGTTCTCATGGATGACCGTCTCATAGGCTGCCTGCTCCATCCGGGCCTTCTTTTCCGGGTCGGCGGCAATATCCAGCAGGGTTTTCGCCCAGCGGGCCGGGTCCGATTTTTCCAGCACAAGGCCGTTCTCCCCGCTGCGCAGCAGCATATCCGCACCGCCGTTGGGGGTGGTCAGCACCACCCGGCGGAAGAACATCGCCTCCAGCAGCACCATGCCGAAAATTTCGTACTCCGTCGGCAGCAGGAAGAGATCCGCCTGCTGGTAGACCCCCTTCATCTGATACTGGGGGGCTTTTTTCTGCCAGAAGACGCAGCTTTCCAGCCCCTTTTCCCCGATGGCCGCTTTCACGCTGTCCACATACTCCGCGTCGCCGTCGCCGATGATGTAAAGGCAGGCGTCCGGGTCGCTTTTCCGCACTTCGGCCAGCACATCCAGCAGGAAGAAGGGGTCCCGCCGGGGCTCGATGCGGCCGATATAGAGCAGCTTCAGGCCCGTTTTCTGCGCCCGCATCTTCTGCTCGAGTTCCGTCTGCCCGGCGTCCGGGCGGTCACGCAGGAGTTCCGCGTCGATGCCGACGCCCACCGTCGTCACCTGCTCCGGCGAGAGACGCTTTTCCAGCAGAAATTTCCGGGCCAGCTCGCTCTTGGTCAGAAAACGGGTGCCACGGCGGCGGTAGCGCCCCACGAAGAGGGCGTCGAACACTCTGCACATCCGGTTATAGTTCTTGTTGAAGGGCGAGTAGTAGGGGCCGTGGTAGACCACCGTCTTTTCGGGGTATTTCCCCGCCAGATGCCACGAGAACATCTGGTTATACTCGGCGGTCTGCAGCACATCATACTGGGCAAAGAGCTTCTCCTGCCCTCCGAACCAGACGTTTTTGAGCAGGACTTTCCCGTGGCGGTAGAAGACATTGATGGGCTTTGCACCCTCCACCTCGACCTTTACGGTCATCTCGTCGCCGTCCGTCCAGAACAGGATGTCGGTGGGATGGCCGCGCTTCACCAGCGCCTTTGCAAGGCCCACTTCCTGAATATTGTAGGTGTTCTTGGTCACGTCCAGCACGCTGGGCCAGGGGCGAACGATGAGTATTTTCATAGCGGTATCCTCACTGTCTGAGCTGGTCGGCAATATCGGCGTCCACGATCTCCTCGCCGGACTTATGGCGCAGCTGCTCCTGCGACGCGGCGCTCAGGCCGTTATTGACCACGCAGTTGAGGTCGCAGGTGGAGCAGCGGTCCAGCTCTTCCTTCGACACCTTACCGTCCCGGTAGTCGCGGCAGACTTTCAGCTCATACATACTGTAAGGAGTCTTGGTGAACAGCGCCTTGAACTTATGGGTCAGTACCCAGAAGCCCGGCTTCCAGATATATTTGTGCATGGCCGGCGAGACGGAGCCGATCATCCAGCAGTCGCGGTCGCAGTGGCGTACCTTGGCGCGGACAGCCTCTGCCTCAGGGCTGCTCCACAGCTCGTCCCAGCTCTGAGTGTTCAGGTTGCCCATAACTTCCTTATCCTTGGTGCCGTTGCAGGGCATGACGTCGCCGTAGGGGTCGATGAAGAAGGTATCGAAGCTCATATCACAGGGCAGCAGACGCTTCTGGCCGTAGAGGTAGTTGATGAGGCCGTGGTTGAAGTAGGCGCGGAACCACTTTTTGGGCGAATTGCTCCGCAGCAGCTCGTTGATGAGGGCCTCGAAGTTCTTCGCCACCATGGGGCGGTCGTGGATGATGTTCTTGGCCTCCACGAAGTAGAAGCTGTTGTGCAGGGTGGCGGTGGCGAATTCCATCCCCATCTCATCCGACAGGCGGTAGAGGGGGACGAGGTCGGGGGCGTTCTTGTCCTGCACGGTCATGCCGAATCCCACATCCTTCATGCCCATCTCCCGGAGTTTTTTCAGGGTGGTGTAGCCGCGGTTGTAACCGTCGGCGAGGCCGCGTATCTCGTTGTTGGTCTGCTCGAGGCCCTCGATGGAGATGCGGATGCCGATGTCGGGGAACTCTTTGCACAGATCGAGGATACGGTCGGTGAAGAAGCCGTTGGTGGAGATGACGATGCGGTCCGACTTCTTCCGCAGCTCCCGCACGATGTCCTTCAGATCCGTGCGGATAAAGGGCTCGCCGCCGGTGATGTTGGTAAAATACATGGGCGGCAGCTTGCGGATGGTCTCGAGGCTGATCTCTTCCTCGGGCTTCGAGGGTGCCTTATAGCGGTTGCACATGGTGCAGCGCGCGTTGCAGCGGTAGGTGACGATAACGGTTCCGTTCAGTTTCTTGGTTGCCATGAATCCTTCTCCTCCGTTTTTATCCCTGATACAGGGGCATCAGTTTTTCCGCATATTCTTCCACAGTGTCAAAGCGGGTCGTCTCACAGGATCTGGTATAAGCGTCCAGCCGGGTGCGGTCGTCCCAGAGGGCGCGTATCTTCTCTGTCAGCGCGTCCGCGTTCCCGCTCCCGAACAGCTCGCCGTTCACGCCCGCGTCGATAAGCTCCGGGATGCCGCCGATGTCTGCGCCCAGCACCGGCGTGCCGTACATCAGCGACTCCATCACCGAGAAGGGGCAGTTCTCATACCACTCCGACGGGTAGACGCTGAACCGCGCCTCCACAATGAGTTTTTCGAGGGCCTTGCCCGACTGGAACCCCACATTTTTCAGGTTCTGGATGCCGGCCAGCTCCCCTTCCAGCGGGCCGCTGCCTGCCGCCACAAAGGGGATGTCCGGCAAGGCCTTGCAGGCTTTCAGGAAAGTCTCGATGCCCTTTTCCTTCGCAAAGCGGCCGAAGTAGAGCACATAGTTCTGTTTTTCCACAGCCGGGGCTTTCTTTGTGGAAATAAAGTTGTGCATCGCCACCGTTTTCTCCCGCAGGATGGGATCAGAGTCCAGCTTTTTCTTCATGAACTCCGAGCAGCAGACAATGGCGTCCAGCTTTTTGTAGACCTTTTTCCACCGCCAGAACGCAGCCTCCGCAAAGCCGATGGCGCTCTTGGTCGTAGAGCCGTGGATGCACTTATTCCGGATGCAGGACGTGAGCTTCCCGCCGAGGCAGTCCTCACAGATCTGTCCGTCCATCCGACAGCACATATGATTCGGGCAGACCAGCTGGTAGTCGTGGGCCGTGTAGAGGATGCGGCAGGCGTGTCCGCTCTCCTTCCGCCATTTGTCCGCCTCGAGGATGATGCTGGGCGTCAACTGATAGTTGAAATTGTTGAGATGGATAACATCCGGTCGAAAATCGTCCAGCACCAGCCGCAGTTTCTGCCGGGCCTCGGAAGAATAAATGGTCTTGAGCGGGTATGTAAGCTTCGTCAGCTTGCTGCCGCCGTGGAAATCCATGCTGCCGGTGTAGGCATCCACCCGGTTGCCCACACAGCGTCCCTCATGCTCCATCCCGAAATACTGCACCTCATGGCCCATCTTTTCCAGCTGCTTTCCCAGCTCGAACATATAGGTCTCAGAGCCGCCGTTGGGGTAGAGGAATTTGTTGATCATCAAGACCTTCATCTCGTCCGCTCCTCACTTTTATACACAGATGTGGAAATCTTCCTCCACATTTTCTTCTTTTCCCTTTTTGTTCCGCTTCTTCTGGCGGCTTTCCTTCACCACGGCCAGTGGTTCTCTCTCGGGATCGACGAGCTCACTGTTTTCCGAAATTTCCAGGCACCACACCATAATAGCCATCCGGTACAGGACGTTGATGGGATAATAGAAGGAAGTATTATCGGTCAGGTAGGTAAAGAAGACATAAAGGTTCATCGCCATCAGCGCATAGGCCGGTATCTCGGTGTACCGCTCCTCCACCCGGTGGATGCGGAATGCCAGCTCAAAGAGTATCCATATCCACCAGCACCAGAAGCCCACTTCCAGATACAGCTCCAGATAGACATTGTGGGTAGCCGCCGTGGCCAGCGGATAGCTGGGGTCTTCGGTGGCGTAGGTATAGATGAATCGGATGCCTCGGCCCATATAGGTCGGCAGCAGCTCGAAGAACTGGCTGAAATATCCGTAAAGGATGTCGCGATACATCAAATCGACGCCGAATTCATTGGCCAGCTCCACGAACAGACCGGATTTTATCATCCAGAGATAGAAAAAGATGCAGCCGCCTGCCACGAGCGCAATGACATCCGTAAGCAGCTGCAGATGTCTCGGTCTCCACTTGCAGAGGATATGGTACATCACCGCCGCACAGAACACCGCCGGGACAGCGATGCGCTTGAAACCCAGCGTGAAGAACAGCGCCGAGATAAGGAAGCAGACGGCCTGGGTCTTGTGGTTTTTCTCCTTGTGGATGGCGTAGTAGATGAGCATGACGCCCCAGCCGTAGACCATATCGTGCAGCTCCATCTGGCGCATCGCACCGCCGGTGTCGTCCGCAAAAGTAATGAGCAGACGAATGTACTCCGAAATAAAAGTCCCGATGCCTGCACTTGCAGCCACCTGCAATGCCACTAAGCCATTCGCCATCGTCATGCCCACCAGCGTCAGGGGCATAGTGGCCTCACCGAACAGGTAGATCGCCGCCGACGCGAACATCAGGTTCGTGAGCATATAGAAAATGTTCAGCGAACCGCGCAGGATGTAGTTGAAGGTCTGGAACTCCGAGATCCAGATGGCCACCGACCACATCCAGAACATCAGATAGGGAAAAAAGAAAAGCGCAAAGAAGCGCAGGCAGAAGATAGCCCGGTTGAACATCGGGCGGAGAAAAAACATTGCACAGGCCCACCCGAAGATCAACAGATTGATGGCATATTTCAGACCCACCGGCAGACGGTAGCAGGCACAGTAAAAGCTGAGGAACATCAGCACGATATAAAACGCCGCGCTGACCAGCTTTAGCGGTTTGCTCTCAAAAACATCCATTTGTTGACTTTCCCTGTCTTATTTCCCTCGCCGCGGCTCAGTTCACATCCACGACCACCAGTTCCGGCTGATTGAAGATGCGCGGATACGGCTCCGAATCGCCGAGGCCGCGGCTGATGACCACCTGCGACTCTCCCATCTGGTTGACACCGCTGGTGTACTTGGGCAGAAAGCCCTGGCTGGTAGACCACAGGCCATGCCCGCCGATGCGCACCTGTCCGCCGTGGGCGTGGCCGCTGAGCACAAGGTCGAACTTTTCGTCGGCCAGCGAGGTGTCCAGCACCTCGGGGCAGTGGCAGATGAGGATGGTGCAGACATCATCCAGCGCATTCGTCTCGTCATTCAGCGCGTCGGCCACTGCGCGGGAGTTTTCCCGTTCCAGCTGGGCGCGGGGCCACTCGAAGAAGCCGCCGATGCGCAGCTTTTTGCCGTTGATGACGGTGTCCTCATACGTTCCGTTCATCCAGTGGACGCCGGTGGCCTCGATGTCGTCAAAAATGGTATCGCATCCGTTGGCGTAGCGGGCCGCCCACTCGTGGTTGCCGGGGGCATAATACACCGGTGCAATGTCCACCAGCTGACGCATCAGACTCAGCACAAGGCTGTAGTCCGGGTTTGTGTCAATATCCATGTCGCCCGCCACTGCGATGAGGTCGGGCGCAAGGTTGCGCACCTTCTGCACAAGGTCGGCGTTGTCGGTGCCGTACTCGCTCAGATGCAGGTCGGAAAGCAGCACGATGCGCAGGTCTTCCACCGGCTTATCCACCGTGACGGTATAAAAAGTCGTGATGAAGCTCTTGTTCATCTGAAGGTTATACAGCAGGATGCTGCCCAGAACGAGGGCCATCAGCAGCAATATGAGCAGCAGCCGTACCAGAAAATGCAGTATCTTTTTTATCATAGTTCACTCTCAGCTTTTGGACACCAGCGGCGAGGCAGCCGCATTCTTCGCGTTTTCGGCTTCCTGACGGGCTTTTGCGTCTGCACAGCGGCGGATGGACAGCCGCAGCAGAGCGCGGATCTCATAGGCGTTATCTTTGGCCGAGTTGGCGATGCCCACAAAGATGCAGGGGCCGAACCGGGCGAACTCGGTCTTGGCCAGCAGACTGCCCAGCCGGTTGACGCAGTTTTTCGCCAGATTGAAGCTGCAGTTTTCCAGCAGGACGATAAAGTGGCCTGCTCCATTGTAGCCGACAAAGCCCAGCGTGCGGAACACATACTGCAGCTGGTCACCCAACAGGCGCAGCGCCTTGTCACCATCGTTCCGGCTCATAGCCGAAAAATCCAGCTGGATGTAGATGATGGTGAACTGGCCCTTCAACCGTGTCGTACTGTAGTGGTCGATGGCGGCATCACAGCGCTCGCGGTTGGGCAGGCCGCTCTTCTTGTCCACATAGAGGTAGTAATCCACAAAGTCGCCCAGACGACCCATGAAGATGGCGCAGAAGCATCCCACAAAGAGAAAGAGCACCACCGACAGGGCCGCATAGAGTTTCAGGTTGAGTTTCTCGATGACAACGATGCTGTTCTTCATCTCGATGTTGTCCGCACCATTGACCTGATTGAACTCGTCGATGGTCATGAGTGCGAGGTCATACAGGCTCGTGAACTTCTGCACCAGCTCGTCGATGCGGGCGCTGGCCCACTGTGCCTCAGCACTGCGGGGGTCGGTGTTCTGGGTAACATCGGCGTAAACGTCCAGGATCTCCTGCGCCTGCCCCTGCGCAATGGTGGCGTCGATGAGCTTGGCGTGGAGGTCGGCATAGTTCTGGATGAGTTTATCGTAGGTGGTGGTCACATTGCCGGAGGGCTGGACCCTCGAGTCCCGCACCACATCGGTGATGATCTGGGTATCACTGCCGTCCGAGTTGCTGTTGGGGGTATAGACCGCCGCACCGTCCAGCGTCTTATCTCCGAACTGGTCGATGATGCTCTTGGCCTCTGCGATATTTCCGTTCAGGCTGTCGATCTGGAGCTGGTAGCGCATCACGATGTTCTTCTCCGTATTGACCAGAAGAGTATGGTCCCGCACCAGCTTATGATTGACGATATAGGCGTAGAGGTCGTTCAGGGTGTTCTGGGTCAGATACTCGTACTCCGACACGAGGTCCGAGAACGAGTATCCCGATCTCACACTGTAAAAGCCGTATTTTTCGTCGGCCTTCTTCTGAAGGTAGGCCACGCTCTCGTTGGCGTTATTGCGCAGGATCTCCACGCAGTCGATGTACTCGTAGTTCGCCACCGAGACATTGCTGGCGTTGTTGGGGAACAGCGCCGAGTCCACATGGGTCTCGCTGTAATACTTGAAGTAGTTCGTCAGCACCGTGTCCAGCACATTGCGGGCGTAGTCGGTGGCGTCCTTGCTGGCCACGGTGAACGAAACGGCATAGATAGTGGGGTAATATTCATACTCCTCACCATCGGCAAGCGCCGTCTCTTTTTTGGTCTGCTCATCCTCCGGGATGACCTCTTTGACGGAGATCTTGGAGCGGATGCTCTCGGTGCTGGCTGTCAGCCCCAGCTGCTGGATGGTCTGGTTGATGACCGAGGCCGACGTGATCTCAGTGGGGTCTATCCTGGAGCCGTCGGCGTTCTTGCCCTGACTTGCATTCGCGTTGGTGTACTGGATGATGGCTGTGGCCGTATACGACTGCCGCGACGAAATAAACTCATACACGCCCAGACAGCCTACCGCTGTGATGAGCATGATGAGGAACCACCACTTTTTGAGGTAGCGCAGCAAATCAAAACTTTTCATTCTTCCTCCATCCTGTCAAAAAGACGGATGTCATTCGTTTTCTGCCTGCAGGCGTTCACGCTGCCGCTGGCAGATCGTCTTGACGACAGCAGCCAGATACCACACGGTGCATATCAAAGCCGCCAGCATCACGCTGGACTTGACGTTATACCGTTTGATAAACGAGGACTCCGGCCCGTTGAACACCAGATATCTGCTGATGTGCTGGGCATAGCAGTCGGCGTCCAGCTCCCGCGTTGCGCTCACGATGCTGGCGAGCTGCTGGGTGATGACATCCACCATCGACTGGGCCACCTGCAGTTCCTGGGCCTCGGTGGGCTGCTCCAGCGCCGTGATCTTGGAATTGTTGGTCGTGATGGTCTTCTGGGCGTCCACAGCCGAGCTGAGCAGCTCATTGGCCCGCAGGGCCAGATCGTCGATGCCGACCTTGGTGCGGGACATATAGAACGAGCCATCGCTGTCGTAGGTAGGAATGAGCACCGAGGAGACCATCTTGTTGTTGTAGTTGTCCAGGATGTCCATAAAGATGTCACTCTTCTGGGAGTCGCTCATCTCGCCCCACCGCAGGGTGCGGTTCAGCTCGTTGAGGTCGTCGATGCAGCGGGCGTTGTTCTTGGCCACGCCGTTTTCCCAGATATAGCTCTGGTACTCCGACAGAGTGTAGCTCTGCAGATTCTGTACCTGCTTTTTGATGGCACTGTAACTCTGGCCGCTGGTGGACAGATAGGAGCCGGCCTGGTCGTTGCGCACCGTGAGATAATTGTTGATGCGGCCTATCATCATCTGGAAATAAGAGCCTATCTCCTCGTAGTCCATATCGGAATAATCAAAGCTGATGTCCAGCGAGGCCGCATTGATGCGGTAATCTGCCGTAAAGCGCTTGAGATAGACCCGGCATATCTGGTCGAGGAGATCCTGCACCGTAATCTTGCCCCAGAGCGACCACGGCAGTTTGAGGCCGATGTGATAGGACGAGCTGATGTAGTAGTCATCCTCCTTCGTCACGAGCTTGCTGTTGGTCGGCGAGATGGAGATGCAGTCCGCAAGCTCACTGGTGGTCAGGTCATCCTGCAGGCCGGTGGCCTGTAAGATAGCCTCAAGATACTCCTGCGTCAAAAATTCCGATTCGCTGAAGCGGGCGCCGTTGGGCGTCTTGCCGGTCACGCTCTCTTCGTAGTTCAGCGACATGGTGGTAGTGGCCGAAAAGCTCTTGACCGTGGTCAGTACGCACATGAACGTCAGCGTACACACGACGCCCACGACGAACAGCCGCCTCACCTGCCGCAGAAAGACTTCGCACAGGAGCCGGATAGAAAGAGTATCGAGGAAACGCTGGAACGATGTAAGCACCGACTCCCGTTCCTCACGGCGGGATCCACGCTTGCTGCGGGAGGACTTCTTTTCTGCCGGAGCGGCCTTTTCTGCGCTTTCGTCCCCTTCCGGCACCGCTGCTCCGGTGGTATTCAGAGCTGCCGCGGAGTCGTCCTGCTCCGCCGGCTGGGGCGCAGCTGCCTCGGGCCGACTGGTCGGCTGAAGGACATTGAGCTTCCGCTTCACAGACTTCGGCGGGGCCGGAGGCGTCAGGACAGGCTCCACCGGCGGGATGGCGGACGGCGGCGCAGCGGGCGCGGTATAGGTATGCTCTTCTTCTGCCACCTCGGGCTGCGGGGCCGGGGCCGCAGTCTCCGGGACGGAGTTCTCCTGCTTTGCCCGGCCAAAGAGCGAGCGCTTCTTCGCGTGCTTTGCGGCATGGCGCGCAGGCGCAGAGCCACGCCCGGATGTCTTTTCCGGGCTGGCCTTGCAGACCCTCTGATTCGGTTCTTTCCGCGCTGATCTCATCCGCAGTTTCCTTTTCGTTCTTTTATAGGTACGTCCTCCGATTGGCCGGAGGGTATATCTCGACTACTTTATAATACCTCAAATCATCTCCGAACACAACTGTTCCGTCATCTTTCACACCCGAACTGCCCGTTTTTCTTTTCCTCCTGCCCGTTTGTGACGGATCCTGCCCCAAAAAGGACAAACAAGAAACCCCCGCCTCCGGGAGTACCGGAGGCGGGGGTTTCGCCGAACTGTGATTTATGAAGAAGGTTTTCGGAAGGACCGCTTATCAGGCAGGCTGTGCCTTGTTGGCGTTCTTCTTGCCCGTCATGAAGCAGTAAGCCATGATGAGTGCGCATCCAGCAATGCCGATAATATCAGACATGGAGCTGGGCAGGATGAAGATGAAGGCCACGACATAGCAGGCGATGCGCTCCCACATCTTCAGGGGACGGAACAGGTAGCCAGCGATGCCGCAGGCCAGCAGATAGGTGGCTGCAATGACGATGAAGTATGCAATGATGATCTCCACCACAGTGCCTTCCAGCAGGATAGCGGGACGATACACGAATGCAAAGGGGACGATGAAAGCGGTGATGGCGAAGGAGAATGCCTTCCAGCCGGTCTTCCATGCGCTTGCACCCGCGATGCCTGCTGCAGTAAAGGATGCCAGACAGACGGGAGGAGTGATCTGAGCCACGACACCGAAGTAGAAGATGAACATATTGGTGACCAGAGCGGAGATGCCCAGACCCTGGATAGCCGATGCGAACAGAGTGACAGCGATCAGGTAAGCGGCCACGGTAGGCAGTGCCATGCCCAGCAGCAGGCAGCCCAGAGCGGCGATGAGCAGTGCGATGAACAGGCTGCCCTCACCAGAGGTACCGATGAGCTTTGCGATCTTGACGGCAACGCCGGAGTTGACCACGATGCCGATCATGATGCCGCAGGCAGCGGTGGGGATCGCAATGTTTGCGGCCTGACGGACGCCGTCCATCAGGGTCTGGAGCAGCTTGCGGGGACTCATGCGGGTCTCAGGAGAGATCGCTGCGATGATGATGGAGAAGATGGTGCAGTAGATCGCGGAACGGGGCAGAGAGTAGCCCATGATGATCATGACGACCAGAACGATGATGGGCAGCAGACGGTACACGCGGGGCAGGATGGGCTTGCCTTCGTAATGTACGCCGGAGTCTTTGCCCAGACCCTTCTTCTTTGCGATCATGTGGACAAGGATGAACACGGCGAGGAAGTAGGCCACAGCGGGCAGGACGGCTGCTGCTGCGATCTGCGCATACTGCACACCGATGATCTCGGCCATGATGAATGCGCCAGCGCCCATGATGGGGGGCATGATCTGGCCGCCGGTGGAAGCAACAGACTCGACTGCTGCCGCCTCTTCGGGGTCATAACCGGTCTTTTTCATCAGGGGGATGGTCAGAACGCCGGTGGTGGAAACATTTGCGATCGCAGAACCAGAAACCATGCCCAGCAGGCCGGAAGAGATGACAGCTGCCTTTGCGGGGCCGCCGACCGTCTTATCGCTGAGCTTCATGCCGCCGTCGATCAGGACACCGCCGCCGCCGCAGTTGGAGAAGAAGGTGCCGAAAACGAGGAAGTAGAACAGGGTGCCCAGAGAAGTGACCAGCGGAGAGCCGAAGATGCCATTCTCGCCGTACATCAGGACTTCCATCAGTTTGGGGAAGCTGATGCCGGAGAAGCGGAACAGGCCGGGGATATACTGGCCGAACCATGCATAAGCAAGGAAGAAGCAGATGACCCAGAACAGGGACATACTGACCACGCGGCGGACGGCCTCCATGACATTGATGACCAGAAGCACCGCCACGATGACCTCGGTGGTGGTCATAACATCAACATTGAAGATGCGGTAGTTGAGCTGTTCTGCGTGGCTCAGGAAGAACCAGCAGATAAAGCAGCTGGACGCGATGAGGAAGATGTCGTAGATCCACCACAGCTTATTGTGGCTCTTGGATTTTTCGACCATCGGATTGTACAGCCACACCACGACCAGTGCAAGGCACATATGGAGCGGCAGCTGGAACCACGGGTCGAGGGGCTTGACCAGCTTGATGTAGAGCTGGAACACCGTCCAGATAACGGTAAGAACTGCCAGCGAATAGAAGCGCCATTTCGGCATATTCTTCAGCAGCTTGGCGATTTTGGTATCTTCGTCCTCTTCGTTTGCCAGAGCCTTGGCCTTGGCGTCGAGAGCCGATACCTTGGTTTCTTTTTCGTTGCTCATATTTCCCTCCGTATTATCCCTTGTGAAAGCAGAGGCCGGACACCGCAAAGCGTCCGGCCTCTGCCTACGGTCAAAGGATAGATCTGATGTCGTGCGGAGCGCCTCCGCCGAAAGCTTTCACAGCCGGAACTTACTTCATGTAGCCTGCTTCCTTGTAGTACTTCTCAGCACCGGGATGCAGCGGGCAGCCGCCGCGCTTCATCTCTTCCCAAGCGGTCTCAGGCTCCCACGGAGACAGGGAATTGTACTCGGCCACCAGAGCGTCGCGGTTCTCGCTCAGGCTCTTGGTGATGGCGTAGACGACGTCCTCGCTCAGGCTCTCTTTGCAGAAGACGCAGTCGGGAGTGCCGGGCAGCGTCAGCTCCTTATCCTGACCCTTGAAGGAGTTGGCCGGGATGGTGATGAGGTCGAAGCCCTTTTCGCTGACGAACCAGCTGCACAGGTCATCGCCCCACTGCAGGAAGGTGACATCCACGCTGGTAGCGATCTGAGCCATGGTGGAAGAAGCAGAAGAGGTGTGGTCGATGTAGAAGTCGATCTGGCCGTCCGAGATGGCGTCTGCGTTGGCATCGCCGCCCTGGTTGGTGATGGAGCCGCCCCAGCTCTTCAGGTCGTCCTCGGTCACGCCGAAGTACTCGAGCAGCAGGTAAGCGCCCTCAGCATCCATGGAGCCCTTTGCGGAGCAGCCGATGCGCAGGGGCAGCTTCTGCTCGAAGATCTCCTCGATGGTGGAGACATTGTACTTCTGCAGGAATGCGTTGGACACGCAGTTGATGTAGCAGACAGCAGTCAGGCCGCCGATGACCGCTGCATAGCCGCTGGTAGCAGGCTTGCCCAGAGTGCCTTCCTCCATTGCCCACTTTGCAGGAGCACCGTTGATGAAGGCCAGATCGGTGTTGCCGGAAGCAAACAGATAAGGAGCACCCATACCGCCCGGAGAGTCAGGGTTGACGTTGACAGTCTGGAAACCGCCAGCCTTCTCCAGCACCTTGGACATTGCAACGATCATATTGTAAGAGCCAGAACCGACCTTATCGGAGCTGAAGTTCAGAGTCTCTTTGCTCATATCGGGCAGACCGTCCACAGCCTTTGCCTCAACGGAAGGAGCTGCCTCACTGGAAGCTGCGGTGCTGGTGGAGGAAGAGCCGCCGCAGGCTGCCAGAGCACCAGCCGCTGCCATAGTACCAGAAACCTTCAGAAAGCTGCGACGAGAAATCTTTTTCATAATCTTGTTCTCCTTTTCTCTTGGGGTTCTCGTGTAGCGAACCGGACTGTGTACTTCATGCCTTCTTCTGCGGCGTCGCCGTTTTTCACAGTCTTTGTTCGTTTTTGTTGTCTAAATTATATTCAAAATGGCAGACCCTTACAACGGCCAAACCGCCTTGTTTTCGTTTCATTCTGAAACATTTCCATGATATTTCATGAATGTTCTATTAAAACCGTAACATTTTAGAACGCTTTAACGGTCTTGCTCAAATTCACACGTTTCAGGATAGAACTTTTCTTTCAGTCCGTTAAGTTAAAAAACGCCCGCCTTTGCAGCAAAGCTGCAAAAGCGGGCGTGCAAGGAGCTATTGGAAGATTTACGCCTCGCGGCCGGTCATCTTGACGGCATACTTGATGGCGTTGACAAGGCTCAGCTCATTGCCG
>OGHW01000152.1_pt1 | contig 78145 bp, 65 predicted proteins | sample 1571641 | NCBI WGS metagenome assembly OGHW01 (sample SAMEA2582066, study PRJEB24529) | metagenome | biome: Human gut stool | place: China | collected 2011 | reverse complement strand
ATCACGTACGGTTCTTAGAGGGGAAGGGAGCAGTAATGCTCCCGACCTACTCGACGTTTTTCTGGACAACCACGCCGAGACGCTCAAAAGCCTCGAAGCGAGAGCCCGCAACATGAACTCTCTGGCGCGGTACTCGCGTGCCAACTCCGTGAATAAGGAGTGGATCGACCTCTACCTGAACGAAGCCCACACCGAAGGGTACCGCTCCGTGCGCTGCCACTGCAACGTCCTTATATGGGCCGACAGCGAAACGGCGCTCAAGGGCATCTGCAACGACGTGGGCTCGCAGCTCGCGCTCATGGGCTGCACGCCTCACCGCAATACGGTCGATGTGCCGGCGCTCTTCTGGGCCGGCATACCGGGTGCCGAGGGAGAGTTTCCCGCTGAGGAGTCGTTTCCGACATTCCTCGAACAGGCCCTCTGCTTCTTCGCTGAAGAGACGGCCTACCGTTCTTCGCCGTCGCCCTTCGGCATCAAACTCGTCGATCGTCTGAGCGGCATACCGCTCCACCTCGACATCTCCGATGAGCCGATCAAGCGCGGCATCACGACCAACCGCAACAAATTCGTGCTGGGACCTTCGGGCAGCGGCAAGTCGTTTTTCATGAACCACCTGATCCGCCACTATTATGAACAGGGGGCGCACGTGCTGCTTATCGACACGGGAAATTCGTATAAAGGATTGTGCGAACTCATCCATCGCCGCACACGGGGCGAGGACGGTATTTACCTGAATTACACGGACGAAGCACCGATCTGTTTCAACCCCTTCTACGTCGAGGACGGGGTGTACGACGTCGAGAAGCGGGAGTCGATCAAGACGCTGATCCTCACGCTGTGGAAACGCGAGGACGAGGCCCCGACACGCTCGGAGGAGGTGGCGCTGTCGAACGCCGTAAACCTCTACCTTACCAAGATCAAGAGCGATCCCGCCGTCGTACCTTCGTTCGACACCTTCTACGAGTTCGTCGCCACCGACTACCGACGGCTGCTGCAACAAAAGAAGGTTCGTGAGAAGGATTTCGATTGGGCGAACTTCCTGAACGTCCTCGAACCGTTCTACCGGGGCGGAGAGTACGACTACCTGCTCAACTCGAACCGTCAGATGGATCTGCTGCACAAGCGGTTCATCGTCTTCGAGCTGGATAACATCTCCGAAAACCGCACGCTGCTGCCCGTGGTGACGATCATCATTATGGAAACCTTCCTCGCCAAGATGCGGCGGCTGCAAGGCGTGCGCAAGGTCCTGCTGCTGGAAGAAGCGTGGAAAGCCATCGCCAAGGACGGAATGGCATCCTATGTAAAATATCTCTGTGCGCCCGTACAAGCTGCTTAGTAAATATCCCACTGGCAAGGGATTAGGTAAGTGTTCTTTGAAAAACCTATCATCACCCGACTTATCCGAAAGGGAAACCGGACGGGGAGTGTAGCATGTCGGGAACGTCGTAAGTCAGTCAGTTACCAGACTGCCACTGAACGGCAAGATGAAACGATGGATATGAGGATGAAAACCGAATTGTTTGAACGACAGTCCGAGCTACTCTACTTGAAGGCTATGACGTAAGGTAACTGAAATCGTCATACTGCGGTACTGCTCCGGTGTATAGGTACGGACGCAAGCAAGAACTTGCCGCAGAGCAACCATGATAAATGGTAAAGGACGGAAATCGCATCCGACAATCCATTATGCCAACAGTTACTAAGTAAGTAAACGGGGATTACCTAAACCGGAACGCCGTAAGGCTATGAGGTGCAGACCTCTGAATATCCGGCACGGTAACGGAGCCTCCGTAGTAGTCCGGGCAGGGTAACGCCCTGCACATGGCGAAGGGAGGCAGCTAATTTTCTTTAATACAATTTAATGGATAATGTGAGAGACATTATGAGAAGTCCGGAAAGAGTATTAAACAGTCTGAACGAACACAGTAAGGATTCGAGCTACAAGTTCGAACGCCTTTACCGGCTTCTGTTCAACGAAGAGTTGTTCTATGTTGCCTACCAAAAGATCGCATCGAACGGAGGCAGTACGACCAAAGGCTCCGACGGTCGCAGTATCGACGAGATGAGCCTTGCCCGGATCGAAACGCTGATAGCCTCGTTGAAAGACGAAAGTTATCAGCCTCACCCGTCGCGGAGGGTGCATATCCCGAAGAAAAACGGGAAAACGCGCCCTCTGGGAATACCGGCTTTTGAAGACAAGCTGGTGCAGGAGGTAGTCCGCATGATTCTGGAAGCCATTTACGAGGGACATTTTGAGACCACCTCGCACGGTTTCCGACCTAAACGGAGCTGTCACACTGCATTACTTCATATTCAAAAGACGTTCAGCGGGGCGAAATGGTTTATCGAGGGCGACATCAAAGGGTTCTTCGACAACATTGACCATGATGTACTTGTCGGAATCCTGCGGGAGCGCATTTCAGATGACCGTTTTATCCGTCTGATACGGAAATTCCTGAAAGCGGGATACGTCGAGGATTGGACGTTTCACAACACTTACAGCGGAATGCCGCAGGGAGGTATCGTCAGCCCGATTCTGGCGAATATATACCTCGATAAATTAGACAAGTACGTGAAAGAGTATATCCGACATTTCGACATGGGAACCAAACGCAGGCCGGGCAAAGAGAGCAACGATTTGGCCAATGAACGAAAACGGACTGTGCGGAAACTGAAAAAGATAAAAGACGGGACTGAGAAGGCGGCTTTGGTCGCAAGACTCAAAGCCATCGAACAGGAACGTGCCGCATTTCCAAGCGGAGATGAAATGGACGGAAGTTACCGCAGGCTCAAATACATCCGTTACGCCGACGATTTTATTCTGGGTGTAATCGGTAGCAAAGAGGATGCACTGCGGATAAAGGAGGATATTAAATCATTCCTATCCGAAAGCCTCGCCCTCGAACTGTCCGAAGAAAAGACGCTGATAACCCATACGGGTAAATCGGCGAAATTTCTCGGATATGAGATTACGGTAACACGGAACAATCATCAACGACGGGATGTGCAAGGACGTCTGCGACGCACCTACGGCAAGCGTGTCCGGCTGAATGTCAGCATGGCAACGCTGCGGGACAAACTTCTGGAATACGGAGCTATGGAAATCAAGCTCCGCAACGGGAAAGAGATTTGGAAACCCAAATGCCGTTCAGGATTGATATTCAACGACGATCTTGAAATCCTCGACCGATACAATCGGGAAACAGTGGGATTTTGCAACTATTACCTGATCGCCAACAACTGCGTCGTACTGCACAACTTCAGATATATCATGGAGTACAGCATGTATAAAACATTTGCGGGCAAATATAGGAGCACGGTACGAAAAATCAACAAAAAGTACCGTCTCAACAAACTGTTCACCGTAAAGTACGAGCAGAAAGGGGTAATCAAGTCCCGAACCTTTTACAAGACAAGTTTCAAACGCCGGACAACGGCGTTCAACGGAAGCTGCGACATCGAACCGTACTCTATCGCAGACGTGAGCCGAACCAATTTGACGGACAGGCTCAAAGCGGAAAAATGCGAATTGTGTGGGGCAACGGGCAAGCTGATTATGCACCATGTCCGCAACCTCAAAGACCTGAAAGGGAAAGAGAGTTGGAAACGGCTCATGTCAGCCCGAAAACGCAAGACCATTGCGTTGTGTCCGAGTTGCCACAGGCTGCGGCATCTGGGAAAAGTTTAGACTGAAAAAAAATTAGTGGAGAGCCGGATACGCCGAGAGGTGTAAGTCCGGTTCGGGGGCGAGTTCTTGGAAACCTGCCGTAGAAATACGGTAAGGCGCCGGGTGCTTAGCCTACATAAGACCGTCCGCAAGTACTTCGGCGAGGCGATCGTCGTCACGCAGGAGGTCGAGGACATCATCTCGTCGCCCATTGTCAAGGAGTCGATCATCAACAACGCCGACTGCAAGATTCTACTCGACCAGCGCAAGTACCGCAACAAGTTCGACCAGATACAGACCTTGCTGGGACTGACGGACAAGGAGCGTGCGCAGGTTCTGTCGATCAATCTCTCGAACGACCCCGCACGCCGCTACAAGGAGGTCTTTATCAGCCTCGGCGGGGTGCAGTCCGCCGTCTATGCTACGGAGGTCTCGGACGAGGAATATTTAGCGTTTACGACGGAACAGACGGAGAAGATGGAGGTATACGCTCTGGCCGAGAAGTTGGACGGCGACATCGAGGCGGCGATCCGGCAGCTGGCCGAACGCCGCCGCAGGGAGCGGGAGGCGTAGGACCATGCGGCGATATGCCTTCGGGATTGTCGGCACGGCCCTCGCCCTCGTTGTCCTGCCATGCCTGCTGCTCCTGACTGTGGATATGGAGGAACGACGCATCGCACCCCTCGCAGGCCGCTGGGCCTCGGTGCTGCACCCCGGCGCCACGGCCGACATACGTCGCGGGCCGGAGTGCTACATCCTCACGCTGCGACGCCCCGGCGAGGGCTTCCGCCATGGCCGGACTTTCCGCCTGCGCTACCGGCGCGGCATCTACTACCTCGATGCGGGGCGCCGCGTGGAGCTCTACGCCCCGACGACGAATCGGCTGCTGCTCCTGCCGGGCGGCAGCTATCGAAGAATTACGAACCTTAAAAAACACGACTCATGATGGAAAAAATGAATCCCGTCGTCACGGCTCTGCGCGACGACATACGCCGCCGTCAGCAGGTGGTGCAACACATCGCCTCGCTCGAAGAACAGCTCGACAGCGACCGCATCTGCGGGGCCTGGCTCGCAGCACAAGGAACGCTCACGGCCTCCCTGCGCCGCATCGGTACGGCAACCTACCGGATGCTCGTCTATGACCACACGCTCTGCTACCGACGGCTGGTGCAGGATGCGGTCGTCACGCTGCGACGCCACCGTCTGCTCTTCGGTGAGGAGGAGGACTGCGGCGCCAACCGCGTGGAGTACGACTCTGCGACCGACCGGCTCACGCTGGGATGCTACGGCCTGTTCCTGCCCGACGACGCTACGCATCCCGCCGCCGAAGAGTTCGAAACACCCGTCGAATAGCTATGGAAAGACGTCTGGCACTCCTTCTGGTGTGGCTGCTCCTCGGCGCAGGGGCAGCCCGCGCCCAGTGGGTCGTCTCCGATCCCTCGAACCTCGCACAGGGTATCGTCAACTCCACCAATGAAATGGTACACACCTCCTCGACGGCGCAAAGCATGTTGCAGAACTTCCAGCAGACGGTGAAAATATACGAGCAAAACAAAAAGTACTACGACGCGCTGCGCAAGGTCAACAAACTCGTGCGCGACGCCCGCAAGGTTCAGCGCTGTATGCTGCTCGTGGGCGAGATCTCGGACATCTACGTCGACGGCTACCGCCGCATCGTCACCGACACGAACTTCTCGGTCGAGGAGCTGGCGGCCATCGCCATAGGGTACAAGCGCATCATCGAGGAAGCGGCCGGAGAGCTGAAGGACCTCGGCGAGATCATCAACCCCACGGATATGAGTCTCACGGACAAGGATCGTATCGACGTGGTGGAGCGCGTCTATGGCACGCTCATGCGCCACCGGCGCCTCGCGGGTTACTTCACGCGCCGCTGCATCAGCGTTTCGCTGCTGCGCGCACGCACACACCGCGATATGGAGCGCGTGGTGGCGCTCTACGGCACGGACGAACAACGCTACTGGTGATGGTTCACATGCTGCTATCGATGGACAACATGCACGGCATCCTCCGTCAGCTCTATACCGATATGATGACGCTCTGCGAGGGTATGACCTCCGTAGCCTCGGGCATCGCAGGTCTCGGAGCGCTGCTCTACATCTCCTACCGTGTGTGGCAATCGCTGGCACGCGGCGAGGCCATAGATCTCTTTCCGCTGCTGCGGCCCTTCGCACTGGGGATCTGCATCATGTTCTTCCCCACACTCGTACTGGGATCGCTCAACGGAATCCTTTCGCCCGTGGTGCAGGCCACGCACTCGCTTATGGTCGGCCAGACCTTCAATATAGAACGCTACATGGAGCAGCGCGAAGCGCTCGAACGCGAGGAGCGCGAGCGGCTGCCTGCGGATTCCTACTACGCGGAGGATCCCGAAATGGAGCGCGAGCTCGACGCCCTGGGGCTGGACGAGCAGACGCGCAGCACCCTCGACAAGATGGACGAAGAACGTTCCTCGTGGTCGTTCAAGGGCTGGCTGATGAAAGGATTAGCCTACATACTGGAGTTGGCCTTCGCCGCCGCAGCGGTCGTCATCGACGCACTGAGGACCTTCTATCTGGTCGTGCTCTCCATCCTCGGACCTCTGGCATTCGCCATCGCAGTCTTCGACGGATTCCAGAGCTCGCTTACCAACTGGCTCTCCAAGTACGTCTCGATCTACCTGTGGCTGCCGATCTCGGATCTCTTCTCGGCCATCATCGCTCGTCTGCAAATACTCGCGCTCCAGCAGGAGACGACGAGCGGCACGGCCGTCACGCTGATCTTCATGGTCATCGGCATCTGCGGCTACATGTGCATCCCCTCGATCTCTACGTGGATCGTGCAGACCGGAGGCATATCGAGCTTCAACCATACCGTAGCCCGCACCACGACACTGGCGGCCGGCTTAATGGGCATGGCCGCAGGAAAAGGATACGCCGGCGGCAAGGCCGCGTGGCACGGCGTCAGGTGGGTTGCCGGAAAACTCCGGGGAACACGTCAATAACCGCTTTACATTCGCTGTATGGAATTCAAAAGTCTTAAAAATATCGAAAGCAACTTCCGGCTCATACGCATCTGCTGCGCCCTTTTCGCCGGATTGTGCGCTGCCGTGGCCGTAGCCTCCGTAGGCTTCTCCTATGCCTTCGCCGAGCGGCAGCGGCAGAAAATCTACGTCCTCGACGGCGGACGATCGCTCATGGTCGCACTCTCGCAGGATCTCTCCCAGAACCGCCCCGTGGAGGCGCGCGAGCACGTGCGGCGCTTCCACGAGCTCTTCTTCACCCTCTCGCCCGACAAGGCGGCCATCGAGTCCAACCTGAACCGTGCGCTGCTAATGGCCGACCGATCGGCCCTGTCGTATTACAAGGCCCTGAGCGAAAAGGGATTCTTTAACCGCCTGATCGCCGGCGGCATCTCGCAGACCGTACGCATCGACAGCATACGCTGCAACTTCGACAGCTATCCCTACCAGGTGACGACCTACGCCCGGCAGCGCATCATGCGCGAGAGCACCATCACCGAGCGGTCGCTCGTAACGACCTGCCGCCTCATCAACGCCGTGCGCTCGGACAACAACCCCCAGGGGTTTCTGCTGGAGAATCTGAACGTCATCGAAAACAAGGACCTCGCAACTTATGACCGTTGACAGACTGTGCGTACGAACACGTTATGCGAGGCGGTGGCTGCGCCGCCGACACGACCGTCTGGCGCCCCGCCAGCGGCAGCGCATCGCTCTTGCGGCGCTGCTGCTTTTCGCCGCCGCCGATATGTGGATGCTGCTGCGAGGCGTCTTATCCTGAATATCAAATTCCGATGAAGATGAAAGAACCAAAAGATGAAATCCGCTCCCGCAGGCGGCCGAAGGTCAACGTCCTGCTCGTGGCTGCCGCGCTGCTCGTACCCTTCACGTTGTTCATGTGGCGGATATTCGGCACGAAGGAGACACCGCAGCAGGAAGGGGCTGCGGGGATCAACTTCTCCGTGCCGGAGGGCCGCGAGCAACAGATCGAAAGCTCCAAGCAAAAGGTCGTGGCGAAGGTCCGGACCGAGGCGTTGCAGGCCCAGCGGCTGCTCACGCTCGGCGAGGAGTCCTTCTCGCTGCTGGACGACCGCACGGAGCAACCTCCGTCCCGGCAGAACCCCATGCAGGAGGCAGATGAGGCCAACCGCGCCCTGCAACGGCAGCTCGCACAAACCTATGCACCCCGCACCTCCGAGCGGGAAGTCGAGCATCTGCGGCGTCAGGTCGAGGAACTCTCCGCACGGCTCGATGCGTCGCCGCCGGCAGCTTCCGCAGATCCGCTGGAGCTGGCCGAGCGACAATATCAACTGGCTCAGAAGTACCTCGGCGGCGGAACACCGCACATCGACACCGTACCGGCCGAACGGGGACGGCTCTGCGTGCTGCGCCCCGTGCCGGACCGGGCACTGACGGCTTCGACGCTCGGCGCAGCGGCAGATTCCGCACAGGAGCGCAACACGGGGTTCCTGACTGCCGAAGGCGAAAAGATCCCGGAGCATAACACGGCCGTCTGCGCGTGCATAGCGCAGACACAGACCGTGCGCTCGGGAGAGATGGTCCGCCTGCGGCTGCTCGAAGAGGCCGCAGTCGACGGCGTACGGCTGCCGCGCGGCACCTCTCTCTACGGCGAAGCATCGCTCGACGGCGTGCGTCTGCGGATCGTCGTGCGCAGCATCCGATACCAGGGGCGGATCTTTCCCCTCGAAGCCGCAGCTTACGATCTGGACGGGCAGCCGGGGCTCAACATCCCCGACTCGCGCGAGCGTCGAGCCGTGAAGGAGGCCCTCGCCGACATCGGGCAGCAGACCGGCACGAGCATCGACATCAGCCGCAACGCCGGACAGCAGGTGCTCGCAGACATCTCCCGCACGGCCCTGCGCGCTACGACGCAGTATGCGGCCGAGAAGCTCAAAGAGGTCAAGATCACACTTAAAGCCGACCACAGGATCTATTTACTGTCGAAAGAATAAAACCGTCATGAACCGATTATCCAGTCTTTTCCTTACGATCGCAGCGCTGCTTGCGGCCCTCGCCGCAGATGCGCAGCACGTCGATGTAGCACCCCGCCGTATCGAAGTGGGCTTCAACAAGACCGTACACATCCTTTTTCCGTCGCCCGTGACCTACATCGACATCGGGTCGATGGACATCATCGCCGGGAAAGCCGCAGGAGCCGAGAACGTCGTGCGCGTGAAAGCCGCCGTCCGAGACTTTCCGAAAGAAACGAACCTCACGGTCATCACCGAGGACGGAGGCTACTACTCCTTCGATGCACGTTATGCCGAGAACCCGCAGGTCGCAACGCATGAGATAGGCGCTGCGACGTCCGCGTCCCCGGCCGTGCAGACGCCGCCCGCAGAAGGTCGCGTGCTGCTCGAAGCCACCGGACGCGAACGTCCCGCCGTAGTCAAGAAGACGCTCAACGACATCTACAGGCTCAACCGAACCGAGATGCGGCTGCGGAAAAAACATTACGGCATCGAAACGGAGGTGCAGGGAATCTACGTCCGCAACGACGTGATATACATCCATCTGTCGCTATACAACAACTCCAACATCTCCTTCGAAGTCGAGGACCTGCATTTTCGGATCGAGGACCGCAAGGTCGCAAAGCGAACGGCACAGCAGATAACGCCACTCGAACTGCTGCGCGTATGCAACGACCTGCGTATCGTACGTGCCCATCAGCGCCAGAGAACCGTCTTCGCGCTGCCCAAGTTCACCATGCCCGACGACAAGATCCTCGTACTCGAAATCGTCGAACGAAACGGAGCACGCCATCAGCGTATCGAGATTCGCAACAAGCAGATCAGGCTGGCACGGACCCTTTGATCCGCAGCGGATCGCTCCGTCGGGCACAATAATTTCGGCCGGAGAGTTGTTATATTACTAAATATTGGTAACTTTGTAGCTGAACAAGAGAAGGAACTATGAGAACGACATCCGTAGCGCTCGGAGACTATTTCGAGAGCTTCATCAAAGCCAAGATCGCCCAGGGGCGTTATAACAATGCCAGCGAGGTCATACGCGCCGGGCTGCGGCTGCTCGAAGAGAACGAGAGCCGCACGCTCGACCTGCAAAATGCCGTCGCCGAAGGATTCGACAGCGGCATCGCGGAAGGTTTCGATCCCGAGCGGCATTTGCAGCATTTGAAAGCCCGACGTGCAGATGACTGAACTTCGTTTTACCCGCAAGGCCGTCGAGGACCTCTCGGACATCTGGCGTTACACGGTAGAGCGGTGGTCGGAAGAGCAGGCAGACCGCTATTACGGATTGCTTGTGGCGACCTGTCGCAAGATCGCCGCAAGCACCGTCCCGATCGGACGCCGTTACGAACAGATCGCCGAGGGGTTGTATGGATTCAGAGTCGGACGGCACATCCTCTTTTACCGCATCGAATCCGACCGGATCATTCTAATCGTCAGAATCCTCCACGAACGGATGGACCTCGGAAACCGTTTCGCAGAGTAACGACCGCACAACATCGTCGCCGCAGGAGTCGAGTCCCCTGCGGCGACGATTGTTTCATACCGAAGCGACTATTTTTTAAGACACTCGACGAACGCCTTCGAAGGCTTGAACGCCGGGACGGTATGCGCCGGCACGAGGACGGTCGTGTTGCGCGAGATGTCGCGGGCCTTCTTCGCGGCTCGCTCACGGCGCACGAAACTGCCGAAGCCCCGGAAATAGACATTCTGTCCGCCTATCTGGGCTGCACGAATCCGCTCCAACAATGCCTCGACGACACCTGCGACCATTTTACTCTCCAGACCCGTTTGTCCGGCAATTTGCTTGACGATCTCTGCTTTTGTCATAAGTGCTGCATATTGATGTTCGTTATATTTGCAAAAATAGCGATTTTCAGCAGCACCGGCAACTCTGTTTCGCCGTTTTTTCCCGGATGTATCTCGAATTCGACTCAAGAATAACCGGTCTCTTCCGAATGATCTTATGCAGAAACCTTCAGCCTGTCCGATGCAGCGCGGCCAAGCGTTGCAATACGGGGAGCTTTATCTCTTTTATGGCGGGCGGCTCGGACAAGAGACATGTTGTCGTTCACGAGGCGGACGATGCGGTCATGATACTCCGTATTCCTATTGCACGCCCCGCGTGACTGCACGACCTGCAACCGCGACAGCGAAACCTCCACCGTTTCCACCCTCCGGTCCGCGATGCGGGCCGAGAGGAGGAGCGAATCGCTCTTGTCGTGATACCGCTCGACGCAGTGGTGCATAGCCTTGCCCTCCTCGATAAATTCCTGAACGCTTTGCAGCACCCGAACTTCGATCTCTCCGTCCGAAAAAGCGATGCCGAGGTACCTGCCCTTGGCCTTCCGGTACTGTTCCTCGTATTCGAGGTATTCCGCACGCCGGCGTGCGACCTGCTCCTCGGCCTCGATGCGGGCCAGAAGCGCATGGCAGCGGTCGTGCGCCTGCCGGAAATCCGACGGACAGACATAGTGTGCGTTATGTATGTCCTTGCCCAACCGGCCCAGCATGTCGATATAGTCGCACCACGAAGCCGCATCGTCGATGCGGTAGCCGTTGCGCAGGCAGATGCGGAGCGAAGGCCAGTAATCTTCGATCCGACGCCCGCCCGTTCGGCAGAAGTAGCGGAACAAGTCGTGGCGCCCGATTTTAAGCAGCGTTTCCGCGTGGCGCTGACTGAGAGTATAGCGGAAGATACCGACAGGATCCTCCGCATAGAGGTCGTAGCGAAGGCCCGTCCTTCGCAATTCGGGGATAAGGCGGCGGCGAGGATAACTCCGTTCGACGGACATGCGGTTGTAAAGCCAATATTCCTTCCGCAGCGCCAGCGGCGTAGCGCAGCGCCACACATCATAATACCAGGACATATTGCGCAGGCGTGCTACGGTAGCGTATTTTCCGTCGGGCGCGATCCAACGCTGCATGACCTCGCAGCATTCGTAGCGTGCGGGGTGGCCGTCCCGCACCCGCCGTTCGAGAAGGAAGTAGCGTATGACCTGCAAGCCCTCTCTTGTCGTGACCACAGAGAGGTAAGTCTTATTCCAGGACGTGCGCCGACGGGTGGTTACGACCGTAAGTCGCACGCCGCAATGCGGGCAGACGGCACGGTCGATTTGCTGATCTCCCTGCCACGTATGCCGACATTCGGTGCAGGTGATTTTCCCCTCTTGGTGCGGAACGCTTCATGTGGCAGAAGATGGGCATAGCCCCAATGCAGCTGCGCGGGTGTGATCTCCGGCAGGCGGCCGCTTGCCGCCACGATGCGCCGTTGCAGTTTCGTTCTCGGCTTCATGGCTCAGAAAAGACTTTGTTGATTCGCCGCGTTTGCGGCATTCGACGCAGGTTGGGATTTGCTCTTGTGCGTTATCTTCGCATAGGCTTCTTCGGTGGCTTTGCGAAGCGCCTGCTCGTGCGCCTCGCGCTGCTCCTCCTCGGTCAGAACGATCGTATGGTTCACGACGACGCGGCAATCGAGCGGCCTGCCTACGTCGATGTCGTCCTCATCGTAGTAATGCACGGCCAGCGAATAGATCTCCGCGTCCGTGAAGCCGTTGCAGCCGCTCTGCTGGACATAGTTCAGAATAAAGGTGATGCAGTCGTCGAGGTTTTTATGCTCTTTGGCACAGGAGGCCGCGAAAAGCGCATCCGCGCCTGCACGCTGCTCCAGATATTCCCGGATCGTATCCCGGAAATGTTCGCTCGGTTTTGTCATAATGGTGTTGGTTTTGGTTAGGGAATAAAAAGCCGGGAGGAGCGGATAACCGCTCCTCCCGGTATCGACATTATTTATAACTGTTATGCCGCAAGCGATGCTGACGCTTCCGGCCACAGATCCGGGTCGAACGGCTCTCCTTCGGGCTCCGGAACATCCTCCGCAGGTACCGCATCCGGAACGGCAGGATCCTCGGGAACCACCGGATCGAAGGCTTCCACCTCGGCGGCCAACTCCTGCGCCTTGCGCTGCTCCAAAGCGTGAAGCTGCTCTTCGAGTCTGGATTGCGTCTTCTCCAGGCGATCCAGATGCTCCGCGATCACACGCTCGCTCGTCTCCTTGTCCTGTTGCAGGGCGAACTGACGCAGCAGTTGCAGCTCGAACGTTTCATCCGTCTGCCGGAACTCTTCGATATGGTCCATGCAGTTGAAGATCACCGAGCGCATCAGCATATTCATGCGATCCCCGTCCAGATGATCGAGAAAATCGCCGATCTGTTGCACATCCTGCAAGGCTTCGCGCTCCAAACCCAGTTTTTCGGCGTAGCTCGACGGAAGCAGGCGTAGCAGCGAATAGCCGTACAGCCGGCTCTCGGAAGCCGCAAGAGCGGAGGAAGAAATCTCCGTTTCCCGAAGTACTCGTTTCAGGTCCGTCGTCATTTGCGTATAGCATGAGCGATGTGCCATAACGATGCGGCTCTCAAGCTCCTCGACAATGGGACGCGGAGCGATCGACGTATAGACCGTGACGCCCTTGTCGTCGGACGTCTCCTCGATCTGCTCCGGAACCTCCTCGTAGAACAGATCGACGTCCAGCATACCGATAAGGGCATATTTATGCACTCGGCCCGCGTCGATCTCCGCATCCAGCTTCTTCATATTCTCACGGTACTCCGAAACCTCGGATTCGTACTCCGCCAGAGCCTCTAAATACTCATCCCGGTCCTCGTAATCCGACTCTCGGGGAGCCTCGACGTCGGGAAGTACGGGAACGTCCGGCTCCCACATGCTGTAGGTATCGATGACCTCGACCGTATAACCTTGGGATGTGAGGCGTTCGAGAACGGCATCCGAATAGCGCCCCACCTCCACGGCAAGCAGCGTGCGAGGGTCGTTCCGCTGCATGCGGATCGCTTTCTCAACCAAAAATTCGTCGTTCTTGCGGATCATGCAGGCCCGGTTTTCGCAGCCCGCACACCCTTCGGCAAGCTCCGAGAAGAGAATGTTGTTGGCCGTATTCTCGGCACAGGTCGAGCACTCCGTCTTGTCGAATTTATAGGTGTTCAGCTTGGTCATGTAGCGGTCGTGAAGGTACTGGCCCACCTGACGGGGTGACGTGTTCTTCCACGAGTTGTGACCGTCGTTTGCGAAATGCTCTTCGAAGACGCACTGCTGAACCTCCGAAGGGTATTTGGCCAGCTCGATGGCCATGCTTTCGATGATCTCCTCGCGTTCGAGCAGGTTCGCGAGCGGCTCGATAAGGTCGTTGAGCTTCAGGTGTGAACGGATGTAACGCTCGCTCTTGCCGAACTTATCGACGAGCGTCGAGACCGTATGACGGCCCGTTTTGAGCGCTCGAAGGAACGCCGCAGCCTCTTCGAGAGGTGCTACGTCCTCACGCTGGAGGTTCTCCGTGATGGCCATATCCTCCGCATCCTCGTCCGTGAGATGTTCATAGACAAGGGCCTTGATGTGTGTGAAGCCCGCACGCTGCGCGGCCCGGTAGCGGCGCTCCCCGTAAACGATTTCGTAGTGCTCGCCGCTGCCTCGTACGCAGATCGGTTGCAGCTGGCCCGTCTGCTGCATACTCAGGGCGAGTTCATCCAGCGACGACTCATTCAGATTGCGGCGAGGGTTATAGGTGCTGCAAACGATCCGATTCAGCTCCAGAAGGACGATCGGCGTAGCGGCAGGAGTGCCCTCCGAAGCGGACGCGACGGCTTCGGACGCGGCAGCGGAGGTTGTCGAACTTTGTTCCGAGAGCGGTGCTGCGGAAGCAGCAGTGGTCGTCGCCGGGGCAGGGAGGGAGGATTTCCGAGAAGCGGACTTCTTCGTCTTCGTCATAATGATTGGACAGTTTTTACCGTGTGTCTCACGTGTTGGTGCGATGCAAAGTCTATTTGCATCGGATACGATAATCGATAATTATTCGAGGGGCGATCCCGAACGGATCGGTTGCCTCGGAAAGAATACTGGTGCACCGTGCGAACGAAGCGACGGAAAAATACCGAAGCCCGCGCGAGGATGATTTTTCCGCCGCGGAGAGAGCGAGCGCCGCAGGCGCGGACGGGCACCTATCTTTTCCGACGGCAACCGAATGAGGACGCTACTGACAAAGTGAAAATCGTTCCGACGGGAAACAACAAAAGAAAAACATCATTAAGACAATATTTCGAAATTGGAATAGCCGTTTAGACTCTTCCCAGCATAATTAAAAGGATATAGCTTTACAATGACCACTGTTTTCTAATCCAAAAAACAAAATAGGATGTCTAAATTATTAGACACCCTGTTCAAATTAAAAATATAGAATGAATCAAATTCCTAATGAGATTTTTTATATAGAAACAAATATAAAAACCAAAATATAATCATATCGATGTAAAAAATCGCCCGTAGTATTACGGGCGATTCGATTTGGCTATTCTCCAATGGCATAATTCATAAAGATCCGTTCCAACTCCGGGAGGTCTTTTCGGGCTGGGTCGTCTTCTGGTGTATTATGGACCAATTCGTCGATGCGACTATGCACCAACTCATATTCTTCTCTGTCCTTTATTACCCCGCGTTCGAGAATCTTTTCCAACTTCTTGAAATAAGCCTTCTTGATTTTTTCGGCACTTTCTCCGGTCGCTGCCTCGATACGCTTATAGATCACACGACGATATTCCAACGGATATTCGTTGATTCCTGCCATCATTTCTTTGTCAAAAGCTCGCAGTAAGCGCTCGTTCTTTTGTTCATAGGCATCATCAATAAGTTTTTTTATTTGCAGCTTGATACGGAACTTTACGGGGTGAAAGCGTCGGCCAGGTTCGTAAAGGGAAGCGGCCGGGTATATATTTCCGGGTATGATGCGACAAGGGGCGAGGGCGTGGCACTGGAAAAAACAACCTGGTGACGTTCCGGCCGGATGCGACCGGACAGGCGGTGATCGAGTTTACCGTTTCAAGCCGTTACGGTCTGCCAGTGAAAGAGAATGTAACGATACAAGTAAATCAATGAAGATATGAGAAGAATTGCCGTATTATCGCTCTTTTTGTGCCTGGTGGCCGTGTGCAGGGCACAATATATCGGAAGCCAGTATATGAACGTGAAGCTGGGCTATATCGTGGATGAAAGTCAGGTGCAGGGGACGTTCGGTTTTGGAAAGGTGTACAAGGCTTTCAAGGTGGGGGCAAACCTTAATTACCGGAATCTAAACCGGGATCTGGTAAAGGCAAACACCGTGACGGTCGGCCCGGAGCTGGCCTATTACGCCCTGAAAGGACGGAAATTCTCGCTCCTGGGGATCGCAGCCGGGACGATCGGCTACCAGAAAGCCAAGGCGAAAAGCGATCTTGTGTACCTGGCGAAAAGCAAGGCTTTCGTGTATGGATACGAGGTCGGGATAAGGCCGGAAATGTTGCTAAGCCCGAAAGTGGCTCTTTTTGCCGAATACAGGTTTGAAATGTTGTTTAACTCCATTCTCCGGAATAACAACCATGTCGGCCTGGGGTGCGTGATCTATTTATAAACTTAAATAATTGAAGGTATGAGAAAGTATTTGTATTTGTCGGCCGTATGCGTGTGCATGGCATTGTGTTTCGTCGGTTGCAGCAAGGACGACGACGAACCGGGAGGAAAAGGGGCGATGTATGAGGTAACGATCGAGCAGTCGGGAGATTTCCGCAGCTTCATTAAGTCGGTCGTGGTAGTCGCCAACGGTACGCGGTTGAAAGACGGGGCGACGGGGGAAAGCCTCGCAAGCCCGTTGATTCTAAGCGATGAAGAACTGGCCGTCGAAAAGGTGACGTTAACCACGACGGGAAAGGCGATCGAGTTCGCCGTTTCCGGTAGTGTCGTGGACGGGGAGGACGGTGTCGTGAACGAGCCGATGCAGTGGGTTGTGACCGTTTACAAGAACGGAAAGGAGATCGAGAAAAAGAGCCTTTCTTTCCGGGACGGGAAGGAGATCGGTATGGATGATCTTAATCTGTATTATAATTGACGTGACGGCCTGAATGTCCCCCGGATGAATGTTCGGGGGATTTTTTTTCTTTTGGGCGTTCCCGTGGGACGGTCGGGCTTTACGTTTCAAGTCCTCGCCTAAAGGCTGTGGGCTTTACTCTGCAATCCCTAACGCATGGCTGAAAAGTCCTCTTGCCGGTGTTCTTCTTCATACAGCCTCATGCGTTCTTGTAATGCTTCTTTTAAATTGTCGCTTTTTTTCAGTCCGAGTTTGGCACGTATGTTCGCTCGTTGGCTGGTTATGTTTCCGCTACTCCGATGTAATAATTCGCATATTTGGCTGACGGTCTTGTCTTGCAGTATTAAACGGCAGATGTTTAATTCGGACGGGGATAAATTGGGATATATTCTCCTGATTGTATCAAGTTTACTTTTTTCCTTTTTCTGGTATGCGGCAAGGGCTGTAAAAAGATTTTCTTTGGATTGTTCCCCTATTATGTTTAACAGGGAGCTTGTCTTTTCTTCCGGGTTATTCTCGCTTAACAACTCGGCGAACGCGAATAGTTCTTCCTTTTTCATTTGGAGACGTTTCAAAAGCATTTCCTCTTCCTCTTTTAGCAAGTTGCTACTTTTTAGCAAGCTGCTGATATTACTGTGTAAGGATCTTCCTAATAAGGGGATCATGGTGTATATGATGATGATCAAAGGCAGATAACTGTATAGGAACGGTTCGTCGGTGATAAGTGTGCAGATTGTATAGGAAGCTATGGTAAGGGAGGACAATAGGATGGAGATATTACTCATATAGGCACAGATGGAAAGCATGGTAAATAAGAGAGAGATAGTAATGTTACTCATTATCAATGCTCTTTGATAACTATATTCATATCCGCTACATATTGAGCAATAAATTATCTCGATAAAAATCTCGATATGTATGGCTATCAGTATAATGGAAAAGGTCGTGGTCAGATTTACTCTCTTTTTTAAATAAGCGAGAGTGCACATAATGATAAACAGGAATAATACGCTGTTAATATAATAAAACTGTTCATTGGGAAATGGAACTGAATATATGTATATGGGTGCGCATAAGGCCAGCATGAGCAGGGATAGATGAAAGACACGTTTTTGTTGATACGTTATTATCATTTCGCTTTCTTTTTTGTCGTAAGTTTGAGTTTTTATTGAACTTAGAAAAGTAGCGGCTTTTGTGCTGAATTTCATGTGTTTTATTGTTTTAAGTGTTATTAAGTATAATGTTTTCTGCAAAAATAACTGTTTTTTTTTTTTTTGTATGTTTAAGTACTTTTCTTTATGATGTTAAGTGTTTTTAATTGTTGTGTAAGCGTGATTGGCTGCTGTGGTAAGTGTTGTAGCTGTTGTGTGGTTGTCTTTTTAAGTATTTATAAGTTTAAAATACTTGTTTTTTGCTTTGGAGGTTGGTTTATAGGTGCATATCTTTAGCGGTTGAAATTCAGGGGGTGTAAAAGCCTGGGTTTGGATTGTCATATTAACAAATGATTAAATGACGAAAAGATGTTTTTTTATATTAAATGTGTATTGTTCGTGCTCGTGTTGAGTATAAGCGGAGAAATATCCGCTCAGGAGAAGCGTGATTCGGTAAGGATCTATTTTCATCAAGGAAAGGTAAATATAGATACATGTTTACTTGACAATGGGAACGAGATGGAGCGGTTTGCTAAAATCTGTTCCGCATTGAACGACTCCGTCCGTCTTATCAGGAAAATTCAAATAATAGGAGGAGCTTCCCCGGAAGGAGGGGGGCTGTTGAATGGAAGGCTGTCTGAAAAACGAGCAGAGGTTTTGTGGCGGTATATATCACCTTATATAAAGATTCCGGTATTGGAGTGGGATTTTCATTTTTCGGGAAGCGACTGGAACGGACTTATAACGATGGTGAGAGCGGATGTGAATGTTCCGGAGAGGGAGGATGTCCTTCGTTTGTTGGAGAAGATCGTACGTTTGGAAAACCAGGATAGCCCTTATTGGGGGGGAGAACTGAAAAGACTGAAAGGGGGGAGGCCATACTCATATTTGTATAAATTCCATTTTCCGAAACTTCGTTCGTCGATGGTGAAAATATGCTATGATAGTGATCCGATAAATCCCGTCAGAGATACGGTATATATACATACACGTGATACGTTGTGCATCCGTGATACCGTTACCGTCATAGCTCCGGTAAAGAAACGGCCGTTTTGCATGGCGGTGAAAACAAACTTGCTTTATGACGCTGTTTTGATACCTGACATCGGGGTTGAGTTCTGTTTGGGGAAGAACTGGTCTGTGGCCGGGAATTGGATGTATGCCTGGTGGAAAAGTGATCGGAAGCATAATTATTGGCGTATCTATGGGGGAGATGTGGAGTTGCGCCGCTGGTTCGGTCGGAGAGCGGTGGAAAAACCGTTTTCCGGGCATCATGTCGGATTGTACGGGCAGATCGTCACCTATGATTTCGAATTGGGTGGGAAAGGTTACTTGGGGGATAAATGGAGTTACGGGGGAGGCGTGGCTTACGGCTACTCGTTACCTGTGGGACATCGGTTCAATGTGGATTTCACGTTGGGAATCGGCTACCTTGGAGGATCGTACAAGGAGTACATCCCTTTGGACGGTCACTATGTATGGCAGACCACTAAAAAACGCCGCTGGTTCGGCCCGACCAAGGCGGGTATCTCTTTGGTGTGGTTGATCGGCCGTGGCAACTACAACGAGAAGAAAGGAGGCAGGCAGTGATACTGATACGCTTTAGTCTGGTGTTCATATTTTTATGGATGGGACTGACGGCTTGTGAGCATAAGGATTTATGTTACGATCATCCGCACTTTGCCACGGTGCGGGTAGTATTCGACTGGACCAAGATTTCCAATCATGACAAGCCTGAAGGCATGAGGGTCGTATTTTATCCGACCGATGATGAAAGCAACACGTGGATATTTGATTTCCCCGGAGGAGAGGATGGGGAAGTGGAGCTCCCCGAGAATGATTACCGGGTAATTTGCTTCAACTACGATACCGACGGGATGGTTTGGAAAGAAAACGGCAGTTACACGCTTTTTACTGCCGATACGCGTGATGTTCGGTCGCCGGATAACCAGACAATGGCCGTCACCCCACCCTGGCTGTGTGGCGACCATATAGACAGAGTTATCCTCAAGGACATTCCGGAAGGAAGCACGAAGATAATACGGCTAACTCCCGTAAACATGGTATGTCACTACACGTATGAGGTGAACGGAATTCGGGGACTGGACAGGGTGGCGGATTTGCGGGCCGCTCTTTCCGGCATGTCCGGCTCGCTTAACATGTCCGGCGACAGTTTGCCCGCCGATCTTTCGGAGAGCCTGCTCTTTGATGGAATGGTTTCACGGAATCAGATTATAGGCGGATTCTATACGTTTGGACATTCCGCACTTGAAGGAGAGCCCAATGTTTTCCGGCTGTATCTCAAGAACCGTTCAGGCAGCATGTCTGTATTGGAACAGGACGTGAGCGACCAAGTGCATGATGTCCCGGTAGCGGGGCATATCGGTGATGTGCATCTGGTGTTGAATTTTGATTATGAGGTACCATCCGAGCCGGGAAGTGGCGGTCCGGGATTTGATGTGGACGTTGATGATTGGGATGATGTGAATGTGGATATAGTGTTGTAATCGAGTTTTATTAATTATATGTATCAATTTAAATTGTTTTTATTTATGAAAAAAAGTACAGTAATGCTTGGGGCAATCTTTGGAACATTGTTGATGGGTTGCTCAGACGAGGAGATTGCGAATGTGGAAACCTCCTCACGGAATGCGATTGGTTTTAACGTGTTAAGTAATGCGGCGGAAACGAGGGCTACCCCTACTACCAACACCAACTTGAAGAACACCGATTTCGACGTGTTCGCTTTTACGGCGGATGGTACTGCCTTCATGGGAAAGGTAGACACGGAATTTGGACATGACGGAGTGAATATCGTGTACAATAATGGTAAGTGGGATTATAAAAATGCGAGCGACCTTCGTTATTGGCCTACCGGGGCTTTGGACTTTTACGCGTTCAATCCCGGAACGGTTAGTGAAGACATGATGATGAATTATATGTGGGAAGCCTCCGGGACTGTCCAAAAGATAAGTTATACCTGCATCGATGAGTATGGAGCCAACACGGGTCATGCAAACTACGACGTGATGTATGCCATGGCCAAAGACCAGACAAAAGACATGAACAACGGAGTAGTGAAATTTAACTTCAAGCATATTCTGTCACAGGTCGTATTCAAAGCAAAGACCGAATACGATAACATGGAGGTGGACATCGACATGATCAAGATTCATAATTTCAAATTTGCCGGCGCCTTCACATTGCCTGCGACAGCCGAAGAAACGGGAAGTTGGAGTTCGTCTGATTTAGCATTTCCACACGCATTTACCGTAGTGAAAAACGCAAATATCACGGTCAATAGTAATACCGCAGCTACCGATATTTCCACAAATACTCCTATGCTGAATATACCACAGACGCTGACTGCTTGGACTGTTTCCGCACCCAACAAAAGCAAGTTGGAGGCCGATAATGCGAAGCAATGTTACCTGGAGATCTCCTGCAAAATCCGGCAGTCCGGAGCTTATCTGTTGGGTTCAGCAAGCGAATACAAAACAATTTATGTTCCGTTCGGAGATACATGGGTAGCGGGCAAGCGTCATATCTACACGTTGATTTTCGGTGGTGGTTATGATGATCAGGGAGAGGCTGTGTTGAATCCGATCCGGTTTGATGCAGAGACAACAGGCTGGGTTGATGCAGATAATAAAGACGTAAACGTCAAACCTTAATCCAAACGTTTATTAATATCGTACCCGTTGGCAGGTTAAACATACGCAAGATTAATCCCGCCAACGGGTTTTTTATTGCTTTTATCATCTGTAATTTATGTGTAGGGTTGCTTTTTGCGTACCTTTTTCCTGGAGAATTTCTTTTGTGGAGTGTTTGCCCTGTATATTCCCGATACGCTGTTATAGCAGGGAACTGTTTTTATCCAAGTAGTCAGATATAGCCTCTTGCAATACCGATTTTAGCGAATCGCCTTTGCGGATCGCGATCAGCTTTAAGTTCTGGTGATAGGTTTCGTCCATGACAAAATTACAATGCACGGTTTTCGCTTTCTTCGGCTTTTGAGCCTCTTTTTGCCCGGCCGTGGATTGGATCAGGCTGTCTAATCCCCCGGTCAGCCCGGCCGACATACTGTTTTTTAAATCGTTCTTCTTTGCCATATGGTTACTTTATTTCTGTTAGCAGTTCGTTACATACCTTTTCGTAGTCCTCTGCCCCGGCAGATTTGGGGGCATAGTGAAAAATATCCTGCCCTTGTGTCGGGGCTTCGGCCAGCGTAATGGCGTTGCGTATATGGGTGCTGAACACTTTGCCCTGGAATGTTTCCTGTACCAGTTCCGAAACGCTCTTGTTCAGGTTCTTTCTTCCGTCGTACTGGGTTATCAGAACCCCGGCTATCGAAAGATCCGAGTTCAAACGTTGCTGCACCTTGTGGACGACCTGCATAAGTTTGGCCATTCCACGCATTGCCAGGAATTGAGCCTGAACCGGGATAATCAGCCGATCCGAGGCCGTCAGTGCGTTAAGCGTGAGCAGCGACAGCGAGGGGGGACAGTCGATCAGGATATAATCGAATTTCTCCTTTTGGCCCTTGATAAGGTGGGCTAAGATAAGTTCCCGCCCGGCCTCGTTGATTAACTCCGTTTCAACGGCCGAGAGATCCAGGCAGGAGGGAACGACGCTAAGGCCGTCCTTATGCTCGTAGATCGGCAGGTCGTATTCGCCTTTCATCGCGCCGTAGATCGTTTGGGGAAGCTCCGCGGAGAAGCGCACGCCGATTCTTCTCGTGTGCTCGCTGCGGAAAAAGCAATCTATTTCCATCCGCATCCCGACCGGGATGTCGCGAAGGTCCATCGTATGCAAACGGCGATGATCGAGCCGGCGACACGTCCGGATAACATCGTTTATCTGGATCAGCAGACATACGACCGCTACGACTATCAGGGTCATCCGCTGCAAACGACCGACAAATCTGGAACGAGCACCTGCTACATCTGGGGTTATAACGGTTTATACATTGTGGCACGCATTGAGAACGCGACGTTCGCACAGATTGCCCCGCTGTTGCCGCCGACGATTGAGCAGCAGCCGCTGGCGACGAATCTGGACGCCCTGAGCGGAAATGTCGAGGCATCGTTACGGGCGTTGCCCGACGTGCATGTCACGACCTACGCCTACGAACCGTTGGTAGGCATCACTCGTATTACGGATCCTTCGGGAAGGGACACCAGCTACGAATACGACGCTGACGGCAGACTTATCCGCATCCGCGACGACGCGGGAAAGCCGACGAACGAATATCTGTATCACATCGTGAACCGTTAAAATCCGTTACTATGAAAAAGTTCTATATTCTTTTCGTTCTTCTTCTTACCGGTATATGGACTTCGGCTGCACAACCTTTCTGGCATCCCGATCTGGGGTATGTAAATGCTGGCAGCATTCCGCTGAGCGCCGACGCTCAGACCTATTCGTTCGAGACCTACGGAGGTTTGGACGCCGGATACGATCTGGAGGGTATGGCCAACGACTTGAACCGACAGCTCCTTACCGCCGGATTCTCGTGGGTGCGTGTCACCTCCGTAGAATCCTATGCCGACGAACAGTTTACCGTCACGCTTCGTCTCGATGAATATACGGGCGTCGGTTCCCGAGCCGTCTACTTCGGCACGAACGATCGGATGCTCGAAATCCGACAGCGAGGAACGGACGATACGCCCGATCCGGAGATCCCTGCCGACCGAACGATTCTCATCGCCCCGGGCTGTCCATGCGACTTGACGATCGACGACACGAATGTCGGCGAAATCTACACGATCTATAATTACGATGCCGATGTCCCGCAAGCGGTGGCGTCGATTACGGGGACGGGCGGACGCTGCGTCTTCGAAAACCTCTATCTCACTCCTGGCCGATATAGCGTCAACGATCTCGAATCCTTCGATGTGAAATACCTCCTGATGTTCCAGGCCATGTACGAAGAGCTGTCGGATACCGCCGTGACGATTTCTGCCGACGGAGGTATTGCAAAGGTTTATTTTTCCTATGCACACGGAAAAGAAGAGGCGATCATCGAGTCGTTTGAAGATATGGAGCGAGTATGTCCGGATGGCTGCGAGGCCTATAACAGCGGCGATTCCCGTTCGTGGAATTCCCATATGCGGCTCGGATTCGGCTATGATGAAGCGGAACAACGGATGTATTATGCGATTTCCTGCCCGCCGAACCTGAGCGGCGGAGAGATCGTCAACAACTCTTATTTGCAGGATGCCTACGGCCGATGCCTCGTCATCACACAGCCTGCCGGCGGTTCGCTGCGTCAATGCGACGTCGACTTCATCGCCGACGAGGCTTCCCAACGTCTGCGGACAGTCGTGCATCAGACGCAACCCTATGTGCGTTACGAGTTATCCCGTGATCGGGCGACAGTGGCAACAGGCCTGGGAAACGACGCTGACTGCGAGTTGTCCTGCGACATCGCTTCGGGGCTCTACGTCCTCTCGGCATCCTATGCCGGACAAACGCTGCCGTTGGATTCTGTCCGAATTGTCGGTAATCGAATCATCGAGACGACGAACTCCGAAAACTGGATTCTCCGATGTCGGCTCAACGATACCGGTCCGATGATCGATCTGACCTACTACGACGGACTGGGTTATGCCGAGCAGGAGATCGCCATCGACGCCGTCGATAACGGCGTTTCGGATCTGGTCCGCCCGATCGCCTACGACGAATGGCACCGCGAGGCATACAAGTACCTTCCGTTTGTTTTCGGAAACAATCGCGGACGATATGTCGATAAGGCCGTCAGCGCACAGAATGCGTTCTATTCGATGCGATACGGTCATCAGGGAAGCAATGTCTATCCCTACATTTGCGACGAGTACGAATCCTCACCCCTGAATCGGATATTGCGGTCCTACAAACCGGGAGCGGAATATCGTGCCGGCGAACATGCGCTTCACAACGACTATTCCGGTAATGACGCCCTGAGCGTACTGCGTCTCGATGTCGATCCCGCCACACAGGCACTATGCATCAATGGATACTACGGAGCGAATGAACTATCCGTTGTGAAAACTACGGATGAGGACGGGGCCGTATCGGTCGTCTATACCGACAAGGAGCAGCGCACGGTTTGCGAAGAACGACGACTCAGAGACGACGACGGCACGGTCGATCCGGTGTTCACGCATTATGTTTATGACGATTGCGGACGCTTGGCATGGGTCGTGACGCCCGAAGGTGCCGCACAACTTATACAGGGGCGTCAATACTCCGTCAATGACGACTTTGCGAAGAGCTATTGTTATCGTTACGAATACGATGCCCGCAGTCGTGTCGTAGGCAAACGATCCCCCGGACGCGAAGAGGAGCATTTGGTTTACGACTCCGCCGATCGGATTGCGATGCAGCAGGACGGCAATCTGCGCGTACGCAAACGATGGCTGAGGTTTACTTACGACGCCTTCGGCCGTGTCCTTGAACAGTCTTTGGTCGAAGACTCCGAAGTTCAGGGTGCGGCACGGCGCGATACGTTGCAGGCAGCATTCGACACGGGTTCGGCACCCGATCTCTATACGATGGCAGACGCAACACTCATTTACAGGCATATGTATGACGAATATCCCGCAGACTTGCGAAAAGAGCTGGACTTCGCAAATCTGCCGGCATTGACGGAGGCCGAAGACGAACGTACCGTCGGCTTGCCGGTCTATGAAAAGTTGGCTGTACTGAACGAGAACGGCGTGGACGGCTATCGGGAACGGGTTTTCTATTACGATTCGAAAGGGCGTGCAATTCAGCGCGTCGAATGCGACGAAGACGGCGACAATCTGTTGCGCATATCCAATAAGTACGATTTCGCAGGCAACATCGTCGCCCAGCGCGAGAGTTATACTTATGGAGGTAAAACGGACGATCTCGACCGCACATTCTCATATGATACGCGCGACCGTCTCGTGAAGGAGACTGCACGGCTCAACAACGGCGAGCAGGCCGTGGTGAACCACACCTACGACGATTTGGGGCAGCTTACGGGCAAAACCTACGGTACAGGCGTGTACGCCATCCACGAGACGATGGACTACAACATTCAGGGTTGGCTTACAGAGAAGTCGAGCGAACTCTTCGAGATGAATTTACGGTACTTCGATCCTCGTCGCGATTGGGTCGCCGCATCCTATACGGGGAACATCACCGAATGGAAATGGCAGCACAAGCAGGTCGATGGTGCGACCCTGTGCGATGACTACACCTACGCTTACACCTACGATGATCTGGGACGGCTGCAAAGCGCCGATCTCTACTCCCGCGACGACGATACGTTGGACGGAGCCGTATCGGGGTTCTCCGAACGGATGTCTTATGACAAAAACAGTAATATTCTTACGCTGAACAGACAAGGTTCTCCGGACGAAAACGTGCAGTCCTACGGATTCGAATATATTGGCAATCAACGCACAAAAGAGCGGAATAGCAATAGTTCCTATGGTTACGACGCCAATGGCAATATGACCGAAGACGCCCTGACAGGTTTTGGAATGTCGTATAATATTCTTAACTTACCGGAGTATATACAGGATAACTGGGGCTCGGGTGAGATTTCGCACCGCTATTCGTATTTGGCCGACGGCACGAAGACGAGTGTCGGCGATTACGAAAACTCCGGTTATCAGTATGCGGGTTCTTTGGTATATTCGATGGACTACGGAACAGTAAATTCATTCGAGAGCGCGTCGTTCGGCGGCGGACGGATCGTAGGAACGAATGACGGAACAAGTTCGGAGGTGTACTATTTCCTGACGGATCATCTGGGCAGTACGCGCGTAGTAGCAAAGGTAACGCCAACAAGACGCGAAGACCTCGACCGCAAGGATTACTATCCCTTCGGCAAGGCGTGGGAACAGCCCGATATGCCGACATCGGACAACCGATACACGTTTTCGGGAAAGGAAATTCAGCAGACATACTCTTCCTCGGCACACTATCTCGATTTCAGCGCAAGGTTCTACGATCCCGAAGGGGTAACGTTCTTGCAGCAGGATCCGTTGTTGGAGAAGTATTTCCGTATCGGAGCATACAACTACTGCGCGGGCAATCCCATACGGTTCAGTGACAAGAAAGGACAATCGATAAAAGATGCAGCCGTAGGATATGCTATTGGTTTTGTTACAAATATCATTCCGGGTACAACTGGACTACGAGACAGCTATACTCCAACCGATCCTGTAGATTACAACAATGCTTTGCAAACATCAGATATATTGGCGGGTATTACAGGTAATAAGTTATCGGAGTCTGGGGAAGGGTTGATGGCTACAGGAATGGCTGTAGGATCGTTAGCCGCTGGTACGACAATGGCAACGGCAGGTGCATCCGCAGAAGTTACAGTTCCTCTTGCAACAATCGGAGAAGGCGTTGCATTAACAGGATTAGGGATGAAAGCCCTCGGAATTACGTTGATGGGGAATGCCGCTAATAATGCATCACAAGGATATAATAGAGGTAAAGCAAAAATTGAGTCTTCAAAAGAAAAACAATATAAAAGAATAAGCCCTAATCAAATGAAGAAAATGCAAGAAAATGGATTTGAACCGCACGGATATAAACCCAAACAGGGCAACGGGCAAAAAATTGATTATTACAAAGATCAACAGGGAAATATATATTATAGTACTCCGGATGGAGCACATTTTGAGCCGACATACATGAATATACATGATTATCTAATACAATAATCGTATGAGTGTCAGTAAAGAAATATTCCAATGTTACCTCTGGATTGATACAGGGGAAGAGCATCCGGATACCATTACAAAGCAGACTCGAATAAAACCGTCTAAAATCTATATAAAAGGCGATAAAGGAAATTCCCGATTTTTCAATCAAAATGTTTGGGAACTGCATTCTGCTGAACATATCGATAGTAGCTATCGTATAAATCAATACAACGATGCTTTCGAAGATATTTTCAAAATATTGGATTCTTGCCAGTCGGAATTCTATTTTATTAAAGAAAAATATCATGGAATTCATATTCAACTGCGAGCCTTGACATACTATGTAGATCAACCTTGGCTGCAATTTGACCTATCCACCCGCGTAATTGAGAAATTATGTGATTATCACTGTTCGATAGATTATCAAATTACAGTTCAAGAGGATTCAAATAATATTATAAGCAGTGAAAAGTCGGAAGTAAATTCAGACACGAATTATAAATGTTTACTTTGGATTGATACGTTAAATGATAAACCGGACATTGTATCTGAAATTGTTGGCATAGAACCGTCAAGAAAACAGATCAAAGGAGCACATATGGGCGGAAAAAAACCGCCTGAAGCTATATGGAAAATAAATACATGGGAATTTGTTTCTCCTACCAGATATGCACAAAATCTTTGGCTCCTTCAAGAATCTTTCGAAGATGTTCTCAATATGATGGATAGGCGGGAGAAGGAGTTTATAGCTATTGCGAAAAAATATGATAACATTAATTTTCAACTGCAAAGTACGACTTATTTAACCCCTGTATCTTTCAAATTGGACACTGACGTGTTATACAAATTAAAAAAGTATCACGGTTACGTCTGTTTTTCAATATGGACCTGGATCAATTAAAATTCTTCATGTTATCATGCTATAGAGTGCAATTTATTGTTCTACGATATATTGATAAAATGACAATTTTCCAGACTGGAAATTTCACCCAATCGATTATTTCATGTTATTGAACTTGATTACATCTCGTTTTCGTCTTCGTTTTGCCGCTCCGTCCGACTCTGGTCGTTCTCCATCCAGATAGCCCGTTTTCGTTCGTAATCAAGGGGTTTCCACCAAGTGTTGCAGGCATCGAGGAACGCTTGTCCCCCGTCATCCGCCGGATAATTCGCCGCAGACAATCCCGTAATCCGTTCCATTTTCGGGAAGTCCACTGCTAACCACCAGGCATCGAGGTTATCTCCGAACTCTTCGAGCGAACAAAACCATACGTGCTCCTGACACGCGTCGCACCATTGATCGTCAGCATCCGCGTCTATCGAGGATACATACTCCAACGTATTAGGATCGACCCACGCCATCATCTGTATCTCCCGCGAGCCGCATCTTTCGCAAACAAGGACACTCGGCTCCTTAGAAGGGCATTCCTCGTCTTGTCCTCGAACAGCACACGCAATGTGCTCGATCAACAGCCGCCGATTGCCCCTATCGAGAGCGACATAGAATCGTCGGGCTCCACCGCACAGGTCAGGTGCAATACTTCGGCACCACACTTTCCACACGCTCGCAGCCCGTGTGCCGAAGATCGTGCGGCACTCTTCTTCGCACCAGCTATCCCGCATATAGTCGAAATAGCGGTCTATAATACTTTTATTTCGTTTCATCGGTTCGTTTTTTATACGTCATTTATTAATCAAGATTCATTGTCAAATCAGAATCCGCATTTCACGTATGAATTTCCCAGCCGCGGATTCTCGGTTCGCAGTAACATCCCGAACGATCGGGTGTGCCGTGATAGACCAGTCCGCCGACAATGCCTGTACTGCCGTCGGCATAGCGCTGCCTGAAAAGAAAGGAATAAGGCGCAGAATCCTTATACAGTTCGATTTCACAAGGACAGTTCGGATTCCGCTCCCACCGTTTCAGATCGTTCAACCGTTCTTCCAATGTTTTGTCGCCGATTCGTTCGGCATAACGCACTACTTCGTCGTAGTGCTCCTGACACATAATTTTCATATTGAGTTAAATTACAGGGTGAATATTTGAAAATCCTATTTTAGTTTTTCCGCCAAGCGATCGATCAATTCACGGCATCCGCACAATGACGGGGTACGGAAACCTCGGCTCACGCCTTTGCAATGGATCTGCGCTCGGGATAAATCGGCGATCCGTCTTTGCAGCATGCCGAGCGTCCGGGGGTGGATATTGATACCATATTTGCCGCACAAGGCAATAAAGAGTTCCGTTTCGACGAATCCTCCCTCCCGAAAAGCAGCCTCGGCCCGTTTCAACGACGTTCTCAGCCGCGCTTCCTCTTGCCACTGTCGTCATTTTCCCGTTCGATCCGCACTTGTTCCCGTCTTCGGTCTTCCGCAGCATACAGTTCGCGCATACGGGCGCGATGCCCCTTCAACGGCCGGGCATCCCAACCCAGCGCTTCGTAGGCTGCCACGTAAGACGACGGAATCCATTGGAGGTTCTCCATACGGCGTTGCACAGCGGCTCGCAGGTTGCGAGCTTCCGCAGTCCGCGCTTCGATATATTCCTTGCGGAGCATTCCTCTGCGAAACATACTTCCGGCTTCGAAACAAACGTCGCCGACACGCAGTATGATGACAACTATATCGTTCGCCTTACGGAACCGGTCTTTTATAATGGGATACCATCCGACGTGTTCGTTCAGGAAGGTCACATCTTCATAGGCCGCGACGATCCGGTCATCCCGACCTGCGGCCTGACGCAATAATTTCACTCGCATAGTCGTATCGAGGTTTTATAGGTTCGGCAATTCGACCGTCAAAGGTTCGAGATAGGTGGCCAAATGTCTGATAAACTCCCGTCGGAACGATACGTCCCGATCGCATCGTTTCCAGAGTTCGTAAACATCCATCCGCTCCTGCTCGATAGCGCGGGCGACGGCACGGCCGTGCCGCAGGTCGTTCTGCCAGACCCCCAGAAAAAGAGATAGAGGATTTCCTCCTCCAGGCGTTCGTAGCCCTCCTTGCGCAGCAGTTCGGTCAGGGGTTCGTATTCCTCCTCATGAAAAATCTGCGGTTGGATATTGCCGGGCGCATGGCAGACGATCACCCGCCGGTCGGCGGTGACGAAGATGTTTTTGATGATTTCGTGGCTCATAATCGGTAAATTTTATGGTAAAACAAATGCGCCCCGTAATCGTCGCTGATTACGGGCCGAAACGGGGCGGAATGATATTCAGAGGTCTTGCAGCATCATCCGCAAGACATCGAAAAGCTGTCCGACTTCGAGGTCCTGCACCGGCACGCAGCGATCCCCTCCGTAGTCGTACGACAGGCAGGCATACAACACAGCATGTTTTATCCGGAAAGCTGTGACATAGCATTTATCCTGGCGTTCGTCCGATGCCGGATATTCGTTGCCCGAATCGAGGCTTTGGCCCGTCATTTCGGAAACGATTCCTGTCATCAGATCGACGAGGCGTCGGCGGTGTATTCGGTCGATCGCCTCGTATCGTTCCAGTATCTTATCTCTTTCCGTCGCGGTTCGGCTGTCGGAAAGTTTCGCATCCTCCGTTCGGAGGTTCTCGTTCGGGATCTCCTCTCCCGTGTAGGGATTGAACAGCGGGCTGTAGGCGAGCGGTTCGGCTTCGACAGCGAAGATTCCGCGCTCGGAGTCGCAGAAAAGCTCCATCGGAACGGGCGTCGTCGCAACGACATGCCGCGCTTCAGATTCGGAAAGGCCGCTTCCCGTCAGCGAAGCGGCCCGGCGTCGAAAGGTTTCGGGCATCGAAGACTCCGAGAGCTGCAAGTCGAACGTATCGCCCTCGGTTTCGGTAACGATCAGTGTGTCATCATTCATAGTGGTATCGGGATTTAATGGATATGAAGTGTGGGCGGAACGTAATAGACGATCCGTTCGTGCCGAAGATCGTCGTAGAGAATCTTCACGGGTTGCGGGACGTTGTAGATACGGCAATCGACGATCGGCGCGTCGAGCGCATCCCACTGCTCCTGCGGCAGAGGTCTCTCCGCAGGGCGGTAGCACCAGACGACCAGCTGCCGGGGCAAACGTCCCGGAAATACGGTAGCTTTGTAGTCGTGCAGGAACGTCTGGAACGCTGCTTCGTCGCCGATCTCCCGGCCGTTCGTGCGGTAAAGATCGCTGCCGCATGGCCGTTCGATCCGATAGACATAGAGCCTGCGCCACGCCTCGGTCGTAAAGTCGCCATAGAGCGGATCGGGTTCGCGGTAGCTCCACCCCGCGACTTCGGCTTCGAAGCGGATCGACCCGTTGCCGCAAGGTCCGTCGTGACCCCAGATTTTGAAAGAACCCCGTCGGGGGCCCTCATAGCGGAATGCGGCAGCCGCGACATGGGTAAAGGGGCCTCCGCTGCTACAGCACTGTACGCCGTCTTTCGTCCGCGAGGCGAAGGGATCGTAAGGATAGATACAGACGGTGAGCATATCGTTTCTGTCGTAGGCGATCAATGCACTGCCGGCATAGTCGCCGTGGCGGGAAACGTATCGCACCCGATCGCCGCAATGCGGCCTGTCGGCGCTGCGTGTCGATTCGATGTATTTCTTCATGACATTGACCGCTTCGACGTCCTGCTGTGTCAGGCCGTGTTCGTGGTCGTAAAGCGGATTCAATGCCCGTAACGTGTCGAGGGTATAACAGCCCTTCGTCGGATCATGTGTCATGGTTCGTTATCGGTTTAGAGATTCGTAAATGAAAAGCGAAGACCGGAGCGTCGCGGAACAACCTCCATCGCCTCCGAATCTGTCGGGCAGACGATCTGTATTATCCCGGACGTACCGGTTGCCTCGGGAAGAACACCGGTGCGCGACGGCGGCGCAGCGACGGGGAAATACCGCAAGGCGGAGGTATGCCGACGCCGAGGATGATTTTCCCGTCCGCAGCCGACGAGGACGCGGCAGCGGCCGTGCGCGTGCCGAGCTTCCCCGCAGGCAACCGGAGGCGAAGGTGAATTATATCTCAGCCCCAAAAGATTTGGCCATATCGAATGAAATATAACTATATTCTATATCCGAATTTCAATAACAGAGAAATAATCTTTAATTTTGTATATAGTGCGAACATGTGTCATTATGTGTATCAGGGATTATATCAGAAGAAAGACAACACGGGTAGCCTCCCAAGTTTCGGAGGTGACAAATGAGCAGCAACAGACGTTAATGCCAACGGTCATCAATGAAAATGAACCTCAATATCTACCGGTAAGAGAGATCGGAGAAAAACTCGACACCGATAACCTCATACGCAATATAGCCTTGACCGGGCCTTACGGCTCTGGAAAAAGTACCGTACTTTATACGTTACAACAGGATTATAAAAAGCATACCTACTTACAAATTTCACTTGCAACGCTTGAATCGTATGATCTTTTGGAACGCGACGAGAAAAAGAAAGATAAAAAAGACATCGAGCAACTCAATCGTCTCATTGAGTACAGTATTCTGCAACAACTGATCTATCGTGAAAAATACGCAACTGTCCCTAACTCACGGATCAAAAGAATTTTTCATTTCGATAACTGGAAATTGTTTGGGTGGACAGTAGGTATTCTTCTATTTTTCATAGCCTTTCTGATTGCGTTCGAACCCTCGTGGTTACGTGTAGAAACAATGTACAGAATACTCGACATGGGGCCGGTGGCTAATTCGGTAGCTGATATTCTTAGTGTCCTTTATATGCTATTCGGAATATCGGTCTGTATTCGAAAAATACTGTCGGCATTTTGCGGGTATCAGTTGAGCAGATTCAATTTGAAGGATGGCGAAGTTGAACTCAAAGAAGCATCCATTTTTAATAAACACTTGGATGAGATCATCTATTTCTTCCAGCGTACGAAGTATGACGTGGTAATTATCGAGGATTTGGATCGTTTCAACACTTCCGATATATATCTAAAACTCAGAGAGCTAAACCAACTCATTAACGAATCCAAAGAAATAGGAAGACATATCGTATTTATTTATGCGGTTAAGGACGATGTATTCAAAGACGAACAGCGAGCTAAATTCTTCGATTACATTACGACGGTAATTCCAATTATCAATCCGTCCAATTCGAAAGACAAACTAAAAGAAGCTCTTCGACTTCGAGGATATGAAGATATTGCGGATGATGACCTTGAAGAAATGGCTTTCTTCATTAATGATATGCGATTACTTCAAAATATCGCCAACGAATACCAACAGTATAGAACTCGATTATGTGCTACAGGGCAAATTACATTGAACCCGACCAAACTTCTGGGAATGATCGTTTACAAGAATTATTTCCCAAAAGATTTTGCGCAGTTGCACAATCGGGAAGGCGATGTATATAAGTGCATAGCGATGAAACCTAAATTCATCGTTTATGCCTTACAGCAACTCGACGAGCAGAAAAAACAGTTGGAGCAAAAAATCAAAGAGTACTATCACTCCGCTCATATTGCAAAGAACGACTTGCGGGAAATATGTGCTTATCAAATCATAGCTGAAATGCCGCAAAAACCTCAAACGATAAAAATAGAACAAAAATATCAGTCTTTAAAAGAGGTTATAAAAGATGAAGAATTATTCGAGCAGATGATATCCGAAGATCAGATCGATTACCAATATCATCATATTCTGTATGGCACACAACCTGCCAATTTCAATATTGGTCACACAGGGTTAAAATTAGATCGAATCTATTGGAACCGAAAAAGGGCCATTGAAGAATTGCCGCAAGAAATCCAATGCGAACGTAAGCATATCGACGATGAAGAACGAAAAATCAAGTCGTTGCGACTGCATGAATTACTCACGTCATACGATATGGGGCAATGTACTGATTTTACAGGTATCAAGTTGGCTCCGATGTTGAATGTATTTCTCAGACAAGGATATATTGACGAAGACTATTACGACTATATTTCATATTTTTATGAAGGCATGATAACGCTCAGTGATTACCATCTGCTTCTTACTATGAAGCAAGCAATCAAAAGCGACTATAATGCTAAAATCGATAAGGTCGGAAACTTTGCCAAGAAGATACCGTTGTCTACATTCAATTACGATTCAGTACTAAACATTCAGTTGGCAGACTGTCTTTCCGTTCATAATGGGGAATTTCACGAGAAGTTTGAATTATTGATGAAACGTATTGAGAGAAACAATGCCCCGCTCGACTTTATAGCTCAATATTATCAGAACGGGCACCATTCACAATTACTATTTCAGCGTTTCATCAAATGGAATCCACAACATAATTGGCAGGCAATACAAAATTATCCGAATGAAACAGAACGTACTGCTTTAATAGAAGGATGGCTCAAATTCTGCAATCCTGTCGAATCGTTCGAAGAACAACGAACATGGCTCGATAATAATTACTCTTTCTTAACCGACCATAAAGAAGCGATAGGCCTGGAGCAGTTGAAATGGTTATCGAATAATGGCAAATACAATCGGCTAAATAGTGACTCAGCAGACCTGCTGCAATATGTAATCACTAACAGTCTATATGCTCTTAATTGTGGGAACTTGTGTGTCATTTTGAACTATCTGGCCGGTATGGACAAAATAAATCCCGAAAATCTAAATTTGAAACGAGTAAAGGAATACGCGAGCAGGGATGTTGTTTCCTATGTCGAGCAAAATCTTGTATTATGCCTGAAAGAATTTTCACATACGATAAACGATGAGGACGAAGAGGCATTACTGATTATACTTAACGATGACATGATTGATTCCGAAACAAAGAAAACTTATCTTCATACACAGCAGCAACGAATTTCGGACATAGCAAGCGTATCGGATGGGGCAAAAGATTTGGCGATCGAGTTATTACTTATCGAACCGTCTTGGGAGAATGTTGCGGCGTACTTCGCATTTTCCGAAAGTCAGGTATCGGAACTTCTGAAACATTACATCGAACACTATAAAACGGAATTGGGAAGTCACGTTTGCGAAGATTCAGTTGCTGAAAAAGAGGCTTTGTTCGATGCCCTCATTGGATCGAATATTTTAGAATTCAGAGCATATCAGACGATTGCCCAATCGTTCAATTATCTGATAAAAACAGACCAATATCTCGCCGATCTCGAATCCGACAGAGTAGATTATCTCATTGATGTTGGTATGATTGCTTTCACATACGAAAATACCTCAAATATTGCTTCTCATAGGACTTCGACATTGGTTAAATATCTGATTCATCATAAAAACGATTACTTGAAAAATATCGATTGCATCGAATATTCAGTGGATATCGCTTTAAGTCTTTTGACATCCAATGCATTTACGGTACAAGAAAAATCTACAATAATACCGTTATTAAAAGCTCAAATAATCGAAAGTAATAAAGATTTGGCGTCAGAAATATGTATCCTATTGACTCAGGTAAAAATCAGCTTGGACGAAGAGTGTCTGGTGGCTGTTATTGCAAATGCAAGCAATATTAAAAATCGAATCCTGATTGTTTCGCAGGCTATTACAGCTAATCCCAAAAATATCGCATTGACAGAGAATTTATTGTCCGCATTACCAAAGCCGTACTCCGATATAGCCGTACATGATCGCAAACATCCAATTCTCGAAAACAACGGCCCCAATCTTCGATTGCTCGATGCGCTTAAAAACATAAGATATATTTCGTCGTACAAGTTTTCGGAAAAAGAGGTGAAAATAAACAAAAAGGTTTGGGAATAATATCATCTTTCGCTATTTAATTGAAGACAAAATCTCGGGCTCCTATCACCGTCGCTCCAGAACGACTATTTCGGCTGTGACATTTGTCCGCGCGAACCGTTCCTGCATAGGTGTACGGTACAGAACCTCGAATTGCCGCAGCGTTTCCTGTATGCCCTTGGGGCGCTGTTTGTCGATGAAACCGTGCGGAAGCAGCAACACACTCCGGTCGCCCGGCTGTTGTACCTTCGCAAGCCACGAAAGGAAATCGATGTCCCGATATGGCCCGATCAGCGTTTGCGTCACAGGATACAGGCGTGCGTAAAAGTCCGCCAGCTCCCGGTCGACTTCCAATCCCACGATCTGCGAGGGATGTACGCCTGCGGCGATCAAGGCCCGGGTGAGTTGTCCCGTACCGCAGCAGACGTCCATGATACGGCTGTCATTCTCGAAATACCGCACGGCAAGGGCGGCGATCTGCCGGGCCGTAGCATCGGGCGTAAGGTACTGCGACAGGCGGACACCGCGTCGCTTCTGCCGCTCGCACAGTGCGTCGTAGGACCAGTTATCCCCGTCGTAGCGGAACGGCAGTTCACCGTGTTGTTGCAGGTAATCGTGAATTTCGCAAAGCGTATCCGGCCAGATAAGCAGCCGGTTTTTGAAATAGCTGTTCGCAAGCGCATAGCGCTTAGCAATTTTTTCAAATCGTTTCATAGGTCTTAATTCAATTTAGCGTTTCGCTCTCCTCGATTTCGATCGCAGCGTCGTCGCACGCCGCAGCGTAAAGGGACCTGTGAGCGATCGCCGCAGCTTGCGCCTCCGCTGTCTCGATCGTTGCGGCCTCGATGGAAAAGTAGATGCGCTCCCACACCGCGACCTTCCTGTCCTCATAAAATCTGTATTTGGTCATAGATTAGTTCGTATTGATAATTTTAAGCCTTCCGCTCCGGCATCTCGATCGGTTCGACGTTTCTTATCCGTGTGTCGGGATGTATAGGAAAGTCCCAATCCGGACACATGAGCTCGTCGAGCGTCGTATGGATATTGCCGCACGTCAGGCCGCATCGTCGTAAAACAAGCCGGGCGGCTTCCTTGTCGGAAACCGCCCGAACGGTGTAGGCTCCTTCGAACGTGTAGCGTACACCTACTCGAAAATTCCGTTTCATCCTATTAAAAGCTATTCCACATGCCGCTGTCGTAGATATGCGCTTCGAGGTATTGCATCCCCGGCTCACAGGAGACGATCTCGATATGAAGCGTCGGGTCCTTCTCCAACGTCTTCATCATCGCTGCGATCGCCTCCTCGGGGTAGCACCATTTCGAGTCGAACTCCCCGCGCATCCAGTTATCGCGGCCGTCGAGGTCGTACAGGTCGAACCGATCGCCGAGGCCGTAGAGAATCTTTTCGTAGTTCGCCTCATTGTCCGTCGAACAATAGAAGCGGTTGATACATATATTCGCCATCGTAAAACAGGTTTGCGTTCCCGCCGCTTTCAGGCGGGAACAGGTTACAGTCGAATGTTATGCCACCGGCCGTCACAATAGACGTTCCCTTCCAGATAGAGCGTATAGAAGTCGGTGGAGATTATCCGCAGACACAGCGAGGAGTCCTTGCGAAAATCCTCGGTCAGCGTCATAAAGAGCAGGGGCGGGAACCGTTCCCGCGAAAGGTAGCGTCCCGTAGTTTCAGCATCCGCAGGATGGTAGTCATAGACGTGGAAATGCAGAAACAGCCAGCGGACGATCCGGCGGCGCGTGTCAGCGCTCCGGCTCGACAGCCGGAAGCGATGGACATACAGGTTGCGTATGAAATATTCCGGAAAGGGTATCATTCCCGATTCGGAATCGTTTTGAAAAAGGTTCAGCATTTCGGTCTGTAGCGGTTATCTGAAAGGGCCAGGAAGTCGTCGAGCGTACAGGGGCCGTAATCGAGCGATACCTTTTCCTGAATCGTGCCCGTTTCGTAGCGGAAACTGTAGCAGACACCGTTACGCTCGATAGATCCTCTGTCGCGATCTTTGTTCCACTTGACATCCGGGAGTTTGTCCAACCGCGATCGATGGGCGGCGATATGGGCATTGCGTTCTCGATCGAGGTGTTCCAGGTCGTGCCATATCTTAGTCAGGTAGTCCACCCAAATATTGACCTTATGCTCGGATAGGACACCGATGCGGTGCGGTGCCGGATATTTATCTCGGATACGAGCCTGCATATGAAGATCTACGTGCTTGAAATCCGAGGTGTCGATGTCGATCGTATAGGTCGGTTTGGGAGAATACTGCTTATTGATCCGAAAGAGGATTCCGTTGCGTCGGAAACAGATACGGCTCTGTTCGAACGTGCAGTATTCCGTATTTTCATTATAGAAAACGCCGTACAACAGTTCCGCATCGGGAATAGTGGGCAGAACTTCCTCCAACAAGCCTTGTGCCCTCTGTATCTCCGAAGTAGTTCGATAGTCGGGAGTAAGCGTCAAGCGTGTAAAGCTCTTCTGGTCCATCCAGCATATCATCGCGCAGACACCCGCGTACGGCAGGATTCGATTTCCCGTACATGGTCGTTCAGAGGAAGTGTTTCCATAACGCGACAGTTCCCGGCCGCTATGCCGAGCAGCACTGCGAGCTTCATACAGGCGGCAGCTTGTGTACGCGCCGCAACGCGGAAGAGATACATGGCGTAGCCTTCCGCCGAAATCCGATAGATGTTCATGGTTCGAAACAATTTGGTGAATATTCTTATTGTGTCGCCAGACCGAATGTCCTGCATGGTCGGACGACGGGGCGGAAACTGCGGCAGGCGGCCCGTGCGACTTTTCCGCGTGCGATACCGTTCGAAGAAGGGAAGATCGTGCGCGGAAAAGGCGATAAGGGACTGTGAGCCTGCCGCTAACTTGCCCCGCGTCCGACCGGGACGATACCGTATCATGCATAAAAAAGCGGGCAAAGAGTCCGACAGCAGCCGATTTTGCCTATATTTGTTTCATAACGACCAAATAAAAATCGATATGGAAAAATTACTCGAACAGATCAACGATCGCATCGCAGCTTTTCAGAAGGATGCATATCTTCAGTGATTCAAAGGCAACAAGGCAGCCGGACGGAGGGCTCGTAAAGCCGCATTGGAGTTGATGACGCTGCTCAAAGAGTTCCGAAAGGCTTCCCTCGAAGCGGGCCGGTAGATCGGATATATGGTATTTGTCTATACCTCCTTTCTTCCTGCTGTCGTTTCGTCGCTTTTACGAAATCGGAGAAAAAGACCGGCCGCAAACGACCGGTCTTGATAAGCTGAGATACAACGCGAATCACAGGCGTTGGCCCGTCGCATCGAAGCGGGGCGCTTTCGAGAGCCTGTACCGGATCTTATGGCGCACGAGACGTTCGGCGAGGAGTACCAGATCGTAGAGGCTGTACATCATCTGCCGCTGGAAAACTTTCGCCTTGATCTGTCGTTTCAGGCGGTGCTCGTCCAACTCGTCGCGCGTAATGCCGAGCACTTCGCACACGCCCTCGGCTGACAGGTACATCGGACGGTCGCTGTGACCGCAGAGATATTCGAAAGCCAGAAGCCCCTTGCCGAGAATATAATAGCTGCGCAGAAGACGTTCGAACTCCTCTTCCCCGATCAGCAGATACTTCGTTTCACTGGGATTGTTCGGTCGATCCATAATCACTGTTCCATTGACTGTTCGGGATGTTTGAGGTTTTCTCTCTCCAAACGGGAGAGGTAGTCGTAGATCTCCGTCTGAAAGTACAAGCGCCGGCGGCCCACGTTGAACCCTACGAGTTCTTTGCGCTCGCGAAGGCGCTGCACCTGACGGGCACTCAGGTGCAGCACCGAGCAAACCTCGTTGAACTCCAAAACCGGTGTCCCGAAAAGCACGTTGCGGTGGCGTCTCAAAAATTGAAGGTCCACGGAAATCGTCTTGACCATTGCATGAATTTCCGCAAGGCGGAGTTTGTCATCTTTATCCATAATCGAGATAGTTGGTTACGGTGCAAAGGTGACAACTTCCGACCGATATTCTTTGTAACTTACACTGTTACTTACATGAAATTTCCTTGCAGTGGATGATTTAATCCATGATTACGCTATACTGCGAATTTACCGCCCAGCCGGGATTCGACACGATCGATCGCATCCTCGATCATTATCGGCGTAGTCTGCGCATAGATCTGTGTCGTGGTGATCTGTTTATGTCCCAGCATCTTGGAAACTGTTGACAAAGGAATACCTTGTGAAAGGCAGAGTGTCGTGGCAAACGTATGACGTGCTGCATGAAAGGTTATGTGCCGTGAGATACCGCACTGTTTGGTAATACGACGCAAGGAGCAATTGATACTGCTAAGTTTCGGCATGTCGAATGCAAGCGGTAACGGAGCTGTTCCGCGATATTTTTCCAGAAGACGCAAAGCCGCAGGGAGAAATTTGACCATATATTCTCCACCCGTCTTGCAACGGTTACCGTGTATCCACAGGTGCCCCTTGGTGTCTGGTATGATTTGTTCGCAAGTCAGATAGCGCATGTCTTTGTAGCAGATTCCCGTAAAACAGGAAAAAAGAAACAGGTCGCGGTGGTATTCGTGTTTGGCACTCTTCAATCGCGTCGTCTGAAAAAGCCGCAGCTCCTCCTCGCTGAGAAAGGTTCTCGGTTCCATCGGAGCGGAATAACTGTAGAAAGCGAACGGATTGCGCGGCATAAGACCGTTGTTGAACGAAATATTCACCACGTTGCTTAAACAATCTATGTAGCGGCATACGCTGCCCGCCTTCAAATGACAGACAGTTTTCAAATAGACGTGGTATTGCTCGATGAATGACTGTTCCAATTCGAGCAGCGGAATATCGTGGAGGTTGTACTCGTGTTTCAGAAAGGCCCGGAGATGTCCCAGCGACGCCCGATAGCGCCACCAGGTACTTTCTGAGCGGTCTACGCCGATACGTTTGAAAAGATCATTCGTGTAATGTTCGAAAACATCTACAAGAGTCCGGTATCGTTCTCCCATACCCAGATAGGCGTTCTTGACCTTTTCAGCCGTGACGTAGGCATCGTGATCGCAAATCGACTGATAGTGTTTGCCGATCTGGATACGGATATTGTCCAGATGACGGTTGATGCGTTCCGACTCGACGCTTTTGCCTTTGGCACGGCCGCCTTTGACCTCCCACAGTTGTTCCGGAACGTTGATTTTGGCACTGAACTGTGAAATCGTGCCGTTGATCGTGATGCGGCCCATAACCGGATAGACTGCTCGCGGGGTGTTCTTTGTTCGCTTGAGGTAGAACAAAACCTTGAAAGTACTGCGCATAAACTCTGCTTTTTTAAGGTGGACAAAAATAATTTCGGCAGAGTCGTCCGACAAGATGAATATAAACGTAATAGACTGTAAATAACCGTTGTATGTAACCGCAGGCATCCCAAAACAAGGTAATGATTTGGAAACGCAACTCTCGGTTATTTATGCAGAAAGATTCACATTCTCTCGATATTTCAATACCGACATGATGAATAACAATCTGAATATCAGTTATTATACTTCGATTTGCTTTTTATAGATAGCCGTTGTACTTTTGTCACCAAAAGTTACGCTGTTAGATAATTTTTTCCAACTCGTTGAGCGTATTGCGGATTTCGTCGTCCGAAATTTCGTAATCCCGGAGTTTTCCGGCGAAATACTGTTCGTAGGCGTACAGGTCGATCTGTCCGTGTCCCGAGAGGTTGAAGAGGATCGTTTTGGAAACGCCTTCCTCCTTCGCCCGTTTCGCTTCGCGGATCGCCTGTGCGATGGCGTGAGCCGATTCCGGAGCCGGGATGATACCTTCCGTACGGGCGAAGAGAACGCCTGCGGCCAGAGTTTCCGTCTGCGGCACGGACTGGGCTTCGATGACCTTGTCTTTCAGCAGTTGGCTCACGATCGAACCGGCTCCGTGATAGCGCAGACCTCCGGCGTGAATGTCCGACGGGTGGAAGTTGTGTCCCAGCGTATACATCGGGAGCAGCGGAGTGAAGCCTGCCACGTCGCCGAAGTCGTACTGGAACTCACCGCGCGTCAGCTTGGGACACGATTGGGGTTCGACGGCGATTACGCGGGTATTTTTACCTTTGGTCAGGTTATCGCGCAGGAACGAGAAGCTGATGCCGGCGAAGTTGCTGCCTCCTCCGAAGCAACCGATCACCACGTCCGGGTACTCCCCGAACAGCTCCATCTGTTTCACGGCCTCCTCGCCGATGATCGTCTGGTGCAACAGTACGTGGTTCAAAACAGAACCCAAACAGTAACGGGTATCCTGAGGATTTTGCAGCGCCATTTCTACGGCTTCGGAGATCGCCATGCCCAGACTGCCCGAATCGTTGGGGTTCTTTGCAAGGGCGGCCCGTCCGGCGGCTGTAATTTCGCTCGGCGAGGCATACACGTCTGCGCCCCAGGTGTTCATCATCAGCTTGCGGTAGGGTTTCTGGTTGAAGCTCACCTTGACCATGAAGACTTTCAGGTCGATGCCGAAGTGCTGCGTAGCCATTGACATCGCGGCTCCCCACTGTCCTGCTCCGGTTTCGGTGGTCAGATGGCGGATTCCCTGCTTGTAGTTGTAGTAAGCCTGCGGAATCGCGGTGTTGGTCTTGTGCGAGCCGACGGGCGATACGCTCTCGTTCTTAAAGTAGATCTTGGCCGGGGTGTCGAGAGCCTTTTCCAGGCCGTAGGCACGTACCAGCGGGGTAGAGCGGTAGATCTTGTATAGATCCTGCACCTCTTCCGGAATGTCGATGTAGCGTTCGGTGGACATCTCCTGTTTCATCAGCTCCTCGGCGAAGAGGGCGCTCATCTGTTCGAGCGTCACCGGCTCTTTGGTCGCCGGGTTCAGCGGCGGCAGCGGTCGGTTCTTCATGTCGCTGACGATGTTATACCATTGGGTCGGCATCTGGGATTCGGGTAGGATAATTTTTTTCGTTTTCATAATCGTTTGTTTTTATTATGATTGTAATTTTCAGTGTTGCGTGGAAGTTACGAAAAAAGCGTTGTCTGCTCGGCAAACAACGCTTTTGATATTTTTGACTGTATGGATCGGATTTTCTCGGCTTATTTCATACAAATACCAATGGACTCATTGTTTACCTTAAACAAAGAGTGCCACCACCAGTTCTGCGTCGAAAATCTTGTCATTTCTACTGTTCTTTGGATGCAAATGTACGCGTTTTTTTCACAATGCAACTTTTTTTTGATTTTTTTTCAGCGAGAGATTTCGGATAAAATAAAAACAGACCGGATATTATCCGGTCTGTCAATACTTTAAGACACAAAATTATTTTTGCGGAAAACCTTTGCCGATAGCCAGGAAATCGGCGGCCTTCAGCGCCGCTCCTCCGATCAGGCCGCCGTCCACGTCCTCTTTGGCGAAGAGTTCCGGGGCGTTCGACGGTTTGCAGGAACCTCCGTAGAGGATAGGAGTTTCATCGGCCGCCGCACCGAATTTCTCGCGCAGGATCGTGCGGATGTAGGCGTGGATTTCCTGTGCCTGCTCTGCCGTCGCGGTCTTGCCCGTGCCGATGGCCCAGACGGGCTCGTAGGCGATTACGGTTCGGGCGAACTGGGCCGGCGTGAGGTTGTAGATAACCTCTTCGATCTGTGTCTTTACTACGTCGAAGTGGCGGCCCGCTTCGCGTTCCTCGAGATTCTCGCCCACGCAGTAGATCGGTTGCAGACCGTTGGCGAATGCCTGCGCCATCTTTTTGTTGAGCGTCGCCGAGGTTTCGCCGTAGTACTGGCGGCGTTCCGAGTGACCCAGGATGACGTAACGGCAGCCCAAGGCTGCGAGCATCGCGGCAGATACTTCGCCCGTATAGGCGCCTTTGTCTTCGGCCGCGCAGTTCTGGGCGCCGACTTCGATGTCCGAACCCCGAAGTGCCTCGATGACTCCGCCGAGGTGGGTGAAGGGCGGACATACGATGAAATTCACGCAGGAACAAACCTGGTTTCTGTCGGCCCGGATGTTTTCGGCCAATTCGACGCCTTCGGCGGGAAGCGTATTCATCTTCCAGTTGCCGGCAACGATTTTCTTTCTCATATTTTTGTTTTTAAGATAGATTAGACGATAGATGCAGGCGAGAACCGCTCCGGTCGCAGCAGCGGCCAGAAATCGCTGGTCCACGGGAACGACGTCGTCGGAGAGGCTGGCCAGCGTCGGGATGGCGACCAGCACGGGAAGTGCATAGTTCCAAAAGAGGAACCAGGGGCGCTGCCGTTGCCGCAACCGATGCCACACCTGCTGCCCGAGGCGGAGCCAGATCGTACCCAGCGCCAACGTGCAAAGTGTGCGGAATACCCAGCCAGGTACGATGTCGCCGAGCCGGAGTCCCGCAGCGAGTACGCTTGCGGCGCAGATGCCTGCGAGCCAGATGTTTCTTCCCGATGTCATTACCTTCCGGAGTTTACTCCTGTTCGCACCATTTTTTAACCTCTTCCATCGAAGGAGCCTTCAGCCCCAGTTTGTTCTTTTTGTTAAAACCGCACAGGTCGTTGAAGAACTTGCCCGGAGAGAGCTTTTTGAGCGAATCGGCTGTCAGGTAGCCCATTTTCTGTATGACGGGAACCCACTCTTCGGGAATACCGAGGGCGGTGTATTTCTCGGCAGGATCGTTTACGGCCTTCTTTTCGGGGCGCATTTGCGGGAAGAAGAGCACGTCCTGGATCGAACTGTTGCCCGTCATGAACATCGTCAGGCGGTCGATACCGATACCCATACCCGAACAGGTCGGCATACCGTATTCGAGGGCGCGGACGAAGTCCATATCGATGAACATAGCCTCGTCGTCGCCCTTCTCCGAGAGGCGCAACTGCTCCTGGAAGCGCTCCAACTGGTCGATCGGGTCGTTCAGCTCGGAGTAGGCGTTGCAGAGCTCCTTGCCGTTGACGAAGAGCTCGAAACGCTCCGTGAGGTCGGGATTCGACCGATGGCGCTTGCACAGGGGGGACATCTCGCATGGGTAGTCCATGATGAAGGTGGGCTGTATCAACTCCTCCTCGCAGTATTGGCCGAAGATGGCATCGATCAGCTTGCCCTTGCCCATGGTGTCGTCGATCTCGACTTCGAGGCGTTTGCAGGCTTCGCGGAGCTGCTCTTCGCTCTGCCCCGTGATGTCGTAGCCGGTCTTTTCGCGGATGGCGTCTGTCATCGTCAGGCGGCGGAACGGGGCTTTGAACGAAATCTCCCGGCCGTCGATCTGCACGGTCGTGGTCCCGTGCAGGGCCAGGGCGACCTTTTCGAGCATCCGTTCGGTGAACTCCATCATCCAGAGGTAGTCCTTGTAGGCTACGTAAATCTCCATAACGGTAAATTCGGGGTTGTGCGTGCGGTCCATGCCTTCGTTGCGGAAGTTCTTGCCGAATTCATACACGCCGTCGAAGCCTCCTACGATCAGCTTCTTGAGGTACAGCTCGCTGGCGATGCGCAGGTATTGGTCGATGTCGAGCGCGTTGTGGTGGGTAATGAACGGACGTGCCGCCGCACCGCCCGGAATAGGCTGCAGAATCGGGGTTTCGACTTCGACGTACCCGAACTGGTTGAAATATTCGCGCATCGTGGAGATGATCTTCGAACGCTTGATGAAAACCTCGCGTACGTGGGGATTCACGATCAGATCGACGTAGCGCTGGCGGTAACGGATTTCGGGGTCGGTGAAGGCGTCGAAGGTCTGTCCGTCCTTCTCTTTCACGACGGGCAGGGGCCGCAGCGATTTGGAGAGCAGGGTCAGCTTCTGGCAGTGTACCGACAGTTCGCCGGTGTTGGTGCGGAATGCGAAACCCTCGACTCCGACGATGTCGCCGATGTCGAGCAGCTTCTTGAACACCGTGTTGTAAAGCGTCGGATCTCCTTCGGGACAGATGTCGTCGCGCCGGATATAGACCTGGATGCGGCCCGTGTGGTCCTGCAATTCGAAGAAGGAGGCGCTGCCCATGATGCGGCGCGACATGATGCGTCCGGCGATGCGGATGCCCTGGAAATTATTCTTCGCCGGATCGAAATTCTCGGCGATTTCGCGTGCCGTGGCCGTCACCTCGTAGCGGGCGGCGGGATAGGGGTCGATGCCGAGTTCCCGCAGTGCGGCGAGCGATTGGCGTCGTAACTGTTCCTGTTCACTGAGTTCGATGCTCATATTGAATGTTTTTGGGTGTTGATTTCGAGTTTGCAAAGATAAGAAAAGGAGGGCGATAAGCCAAACTTGACTTCGAACATCTGTCTTCGTCCGCTACGTTCGGCAAAGACCGTTTGCAGGCTGTGCTTCCGGTCGTCGAAAATTTTCGACTTCCTGTCTGCGTGCGGGGCGAAGTCCGCGAGTGTACCGCGCGTCCGCTGCGGTCGTCGGTCGGCTGAAATTGTCCGGGCCGCCTCCTATCTTCTACAAAGATAGTGAAAGCCCCGGGCAGTGCCAAATTTATTTGCGGTGGATCGGAGATTATTTTGTCCGGGGCGAATTTCCCGGCGAAGCTGCGGGCAGAATGGGCGTTCCGACGGGTTGCGGACGGAGGGCTTGCAGGTCGGGGATTGTGTCGGGAAACGATACGGGATACTCTTTTTCGGGCAATAATGTATCTTTTGCGAGGGATTATGTATGGAATGCGAGAAACGATAAGCTAAAAGGCGTTATTTTTATCCTATCAATTCATTCAACCAAATTATTTTGCCTATGACCTCCAATTTTACTGCTTTTTTGCGGCCTTTTCGGGCTGCCTGTCTGTTTGTTCTGCTGACTGTGTGCTGCGGCGGGTGCAGCGACAGCGGTTCGGTGGACGAAACACCTCCGGCGGATCAGTTGGCTTTGTCGCCGTCGAGTCTTGTTTTCGACGAGCAGGAGCCTGCAAAAAACGAGTTCACGGTCACTGCGACCGACGGACTGACCTGGGTGCTCCAGGTGAAGCCGTCGGCTGCCGGATGTAAGTTCAGTGCATCGTCCGGCCGGGGCAGCGGCTCTTTTCGGGTCGAACGGATGCCCGATGACAGCAGCATCGAAATCGAAGCGATCCATACTTATAATAACGGTACGCAACTGAAGAGCAATTCGGTGCGGATAACCCGTGGAAAAGCCGTGCTCGAGCCGACCCTCGAACTTGCTCCCGAGAAACTGACGTTCGATCCCGACGACGCTTCGGCCAATACCGTTCAGGTGCGGTCGAATACCGTGTGGAGCGCCGTTGCGAGCGACGAAGGGCTGGTGTTTTCTCCGGCATCGGGCGAGAACGACGGGGTGATTACCGTTACGGCGGCTCCTGCGGGTAAAACATCCGTAATTACAGTGACCGCCGGCGAAGGCGAGCAGACCGTGACGCGGCAGGTCGAGATTACATGCGAGAACCAGATTCCCGTTCCGGAGGAGACGATTTATTACGACGACTTCGATCAGACGCCTTTTTCGGGATGGGCCGATGCGAGCGCCGCATGGCAGAATCCGACCGGTCCGGGGGCGGCAGGGGTGACCTATACCTCCGCCCGGACTCGTATCAATAACGATAATTTCGGATCGTCGGGCCGCTATCCGGGAGCTTCGGGTGCGAACTACGTCCGTATCTGGTTCGACAACGGTCCGTATTTCATCGTGAATGACATCGCGCTTACGCCCGACCAGGTCGATCTGACCCTCTCTTTGGGCGCTTCGTTCACGGCGGCCGACTGTCTGATCGAGTTGAGCGGCGACGGCTCCTATTGGCAGCGGATCGATTATACCGGATCGAGGGCTTATAATATCTGGGAACAGATCTCCGTCGATTTTACCCTGGCTGTTCCCGTACAGCGGCTCTTCATCCGCTTTACGCCGCAAGGTTCGCAGAGCTACGGCGTCAATTTCGACGACTTGAAGCTCACGACCGGGCCGGGCGGACAGACGGTCGATTTGGACGGCGGCGACTACCGGTTCCCCGAGCTGCCGTCCAATTGGACCGCTCCGACTTCGTCCCAGGCTGTCGTTTCGGGCGATTATGCCTTCTTTACGCATTGGACGCAGACCGTCAATACGCGGAAAAACCTGCGGAATTACTCCTATTGTTACGATACGCGGCGCCATAACCCGATTTGGGTCGCCTATCCGATGCATGCCTGCTACCGCGAGGGCGGCTTCGGACGTACGGATCCCGATCCGTGGACGGCGGATCCGTCGCTCGATGTGGCGTATCAGTCGAAGATTTACCGCAAGGACGGTCCCTCCGGTTCGGATCCCTATCAGTATTGGACGAGCAATACGATGGCTTATCTCCAGCGGTCGGGATATTGGGGGAAGGGACATCTCTGCATGTCGAGCGAACGCGGCGGTGCGAACCAGCAGATCAACATGCAGACGTTCTATCCGACCAACATCGCTCCGCAGCCGAGTGCCAAAGCCGGTACGTTCGGAACAGTCTGGGGGTATGTCGAGGCGCTCTTTGCCGGGACGCGGAACAGCGAAAACGATATTGTAGCCGACGACGGCGTGCAAAATATGAACATCGTTTCCGATACGCTTTTCGTGGTGGCGGGCTGTTACTACGAGCATGATTACTGGCAGGAGTACGACTCTTCGGACTCCAATCAGGCCGAGCCGGACCCGGCGCAGAAACTCTGTACGATGCCGACCCATCAGTTCAAGATGGCGTTGCGTACGAAGTCGGGCAGCACGGGTAAACGGATTCAGCAGTGTACGGCCGATGAGTTGCAGGCCGTCGGTTTCTGGATCGAGACCTTCACCGACAGTCCGGAAACCAGCGCCCGCGCGGAATTGCGCCGTATCGCGGTGCCGGTCAGCTTCATCGAGGAGAAGATGGGCATGACCTTCTTCCCCGAGGTTCCCGAAGAGGTGAAGACACGGATCCCCGTGCCCGAAGAGTGGGGATTCTGAGTTTGGAGTGATAACTGTTTCGGGGAGGGACGCATTCTGCAAGGATGCGTCCCTCGTTTTTCGGATTTGAAACGGGTGAACCCCGGAAGTTTCGGAACCTGCCGGACGAGAAAATCGGGATGGGACGGACAAAACGGCAAAATATCGGTTATTTTTGCCCCGCTGAAAAAGTATGCGCCGGATGTACTGTCCGCATCGGACGGTTCCTGAATCTCCTTTGCGGGGGGCGGATCGGATTCTGTCCGAACAGGGTGGCGCAGTTTTGCTCCGGAGCGATCCGATATGCGTTTGTGGCCGTCTGTTGCTGCGGCCGGGACGAACCCGCAGACAGGATCCGTGAGCGGCGGGGCTTTGCCCGGGCGACACCCGGTATTTTTCAGTATTGACTGCTTTGAGTAATTGACTATGCTGAAGAGAAACGGATGGACCCGCAGCCGTATCGCCCTGCGGGAGTGGATGCCGGTTATCGTGTTGATGTGTTGTACTTTCGTGTTCAATACGTCGGAGTTTATTCCCATCGGCCTGTTGAGCGACATCGCGGCCGATTTCGGGATTACCGAGGCCCGGGCCGGATTGTTGATTACGGTCTATGCCTGGGTCGTGGCGCTGGTTTCGCTGCCGTTGATGCTCGCGGTAGCGAGGATGGAGTGCCGGCGGCTGATGCTCGGGGTGCTGGGGCTTTTCATTGCGAGCCACGTGTTGTCAGGACTTTCGTCTTCCTATGCGATGCTGATGGCTTCGCGGATCGGTGTGGCTTGTGCGCATGCGGTGTTCTGGTCGATCGTTTCGCCGCTGGCGGTCCGCGTCGCACCGAAGGGAGCGCAATCGGCTGCATTGGGATTGATTATCACGGGAACGTCGATTGCCATGATCGTCGGTCTGCCGCTGGGTCGCGTGATCGGACTTTACGTGGGATGGCGGACGACCTTCTTCTTCATTGCTGCGGTCGCGGCGGCCGTTTGGCTGTTTCTGGCGGCGATCTTTCCCCGGGTCCCGAGCCGCGACACCATTTCGCTGCGCAAGGTGCCCTCTCTGCTGGGAAACCCCGCTCTCGTGGGCCTCTATGTGCTTACCGTTCTCATGGTAACGGGCCACTATACGGGGTACAGTTACATCGAACCGTTCCTGGCACAGGTGGCCGGGCTGGACAACGACTGGATAACTTGGGTGCTGACGGCGTTCGGATTGGTGGGGATCGTCGGAAGCTTATGGTTTTCGCGCGATTATGAAAAACGTCCCTACGCCTTCATGCGGTTTGCCGTCGTGGGTATTGCGTTTTTCCTGCTGTTGCTGCGCCTTTCGGCTTTCGGGCACTTTCCGGTTGTCGCCCTGTGTATCTGCTGGGGGTTGGCCATTACGATTTTCAACCTGGTTTTTCAGTCGGAGATCATTCGTCTGGCTCCCGAGGCGACGGCGATCGCCATGTCCGTCTATTCGGGGATTTACAACGTCGGAATCGGTGCCGGGGCACTCGTAGGAGGATTCGTCTGTACGCACGCTTCGATTGCCCGGATCGGTTATGCCGGGGGTACGATCGCATTGTTGGCGGCGCTCTTTTGCTTGGTGCGGTTGGTGCCGTTATTGAAAAGGAGCCGGGGCTGATTTCGAACGAAGAACCGGAAACGCCCTGCCATCGGAGAGGTGGCAGGGCGCTGTGTCTTTCGGGGTGCCGACCGGAGCGGTCGGATCAGCGGTGCAAGCTGGTCGGGAGCTATTCAGCCTGTTGCTTCCCGCTCGGATCGAGGGGCTTGAAAAAGCCTCTTCCCGATTTTTTATAGAGCCAGAGCATGAAAAGACCCGTCAGGATGCCTACGCCGGTGCCGAGCAACAGATCGACGGGGAAGTGTTTGGCCAGGTAGATGCGCGAGTAGCAGATCAGCAGCGCTGCGGCGATCCCGAGCCATGTGAACCAGCGGCGGCGGATGACGGCGGCCGACATTACGACGACTGCCGCGATCGTCGCGGCGTGGGAGGATACGGTGCCGTATTTCCCGGCGACGGCTCCGGCGGGAACGTGTACGAGGCTGTTCGGTGTGGGGAGCCCGGCATGCCGCCAGGCGAAGAGCGAGTCGGCCGGAATGTCGAGTCCTTCGAGGGCCGGAGAGAACATCGGGCGCCAGCGGGGAGGAAAATCGGCCCAAAGGTGTTTCAGGGGACCCGAGTGCTTGAAGATGCCGCAGAGCATGTCCGAGAGCACCAGGGCGAGAGCCAGCGCCGCGAGGAAAAGCAGCGTGTTGCGCCATCCGTAGCGCCGGCAGACCAGCCAGAGTATCAGCAGGTAAAAGGGAATCCAGATCGCCATGCCCGAGATGAGGGTCATGATCCGGTCCAGGCAGGGACCGCCGTCGAAATTGAGAGCCAGAAACAGGGATTCGTCGCAGGAGTGCATAGGTCGTTTAGAATTGGAAGTAGATGAAAGGCTGGATATCGCTCGACTTGACCTGCATCACCAGCCAGATGACGCACGCGGCCAGGAGAACCTGTACGACCGTCGGCAGGGAGGTGACGAATCGTTGCGCCCAGCGGTCGCAGCGGTCGGGAAGCATGTGCAGCAGGTAGCCGATGCCGACGAGCAGGAAGATGCCGGCATAACCTTCGAGCACCTGGGGGATGACCGAAGGATTGAAGTTCGTGAAAATTTGGTGGAGCATCAGCTGCACGGTTTTCATCGATTCGGCACGGAACATCAGCCATCCGAAGCAGACCAGATTGAAGGTGAAGAAAATGCCCGGAATACGCCAGAACCACCGCATTTCGGCTCCTGTGGCTTTGGAGCCGGGAACGACGCTCAGCCAGAGCTTGTGCAGGGCCAGCGCTATGCCGTGCAGCGCTCCCCAAAGGATGAAGCGCACGGCCGCCCCGTGCCACAGACCGCCGAGCAGCATGGTGACGAGCAGGTTGAAATAGGTGCGGATACGCCCCTTGCGGTTGCCGCCCAGCGAGATATAGAGATAATCGCGCAGCCACGTGGAGAGCGAGATGTGCCACCGGCGCCAGAATTCGGTGATCGTGGCCGATTTGTAGGGGGCGTCGAAGTTCTTCGGAAAGCGGAAGCCCAGCAGCAGGGCGATGCCGATGGCCATATCCGAGTAACCCGAGAAGTCGCAATAGATTTGCAGGGCGTAGCCGTAAATTCCCATCAGGCATTCGAACCCGGAGTAGAGCAGCGGCTCGTCGAAGATACGATCGACGAAGTTGAGTGAGATATAGTCCGAAATGACGGCTTTTTTGAATAAGCCGATGAGGATCAGGAATACGCCCATGCCGAACATTTCGCGCGTGACCCGCAGCGGATTTTGTCGGATCTGGGGAATGAAGTCTTTGGCCCGGACGATCGGGCCGGCTACCAGTTGTGGGAAGAACGAGAGATAGAACAGGTAATCGGCCCAGTTGTTTAGGGGTTTGAGTTGTCCCCGGCAGATGTCGATCGTATAGCTCATCGACTGGAATACGAAGAACGAAATACCGACCGGCAGGAAGATGTTCTGGAAGTTGAGGAACCCTTGTCCGAAGAGGTTGTTGGCGATTTCGATCAGGAAATTCGTGTACTTGAAATAGCCCAACATGCCCAGATTGACCAACACGCTCAATCCCACGAGCCAGTATTTCGCCCGTTGCGTCCGTACTTTGTAGATGGCATGGGCGATCCAGTAGTCGCTCACCGAAGCGAAGACGAGCAGCAGGAAGTAGATGCCGCTCGACTTGTAATAGAAGTAGAGCGAAAAGAGGATGACATAGACGATGCGGGCCATCGGAGCCCGGCGGGTGAATCCGTAGAAGAAGAGGAATCCGGCGAAGAGGAAAAGGAACAGCCCGCTGCTGAAGATCAACGGCTGCGATGCGTCGTACGTGAGCATCGAAACCAGCTTTTCCCCGATATTTTCCACCGTCTGGATCATGTCCGGGCGTTAGGGTTTTTGCATACGGGGCCTGGCTGCCTGGCGCAGCATCATTTCCAGGTGCGAGATTTTCCGGGTGTCGATGACGTTGTCATGCGCAACGGGCGTGAAGGGAGGATGTTGTTCGGCACCTCGGTTGATGGCGTCGTACAGAGCCCAGGCTACGCGACGACCGCCCGCGAAATTGATGTGGGTGTAGTCCTTTCCGGCCCAGCCGTTGGCCACGAATTGCGCCATGCCGCCGAGCGATTGCATGGCGTCGTAGGCGCTCCAGAAGGCTGCCCCGCTGTTTTGCGCGGCCTGTCGTTGGGCCGCAGCCATGTAGGGTGCCGAATCCATTGGGACGAATCCCGAGTCCGACTTCACGCTGCGGTCGCTGACGCTCATCACTAATACGGCGGCCGTAGGGAAGCACTGCCGGATGTAGGCGATCATCTTCTCGATCTGTTCGCCGTATTTGGCGAAGGAGCGGATGCCCGGTTCCAGGATGTTGAGGCCGTATTGCAGGATCACCAGGTCGTAGCCGAGCATTTCATTGATCTGGGCATTGACCGTGGGCGAGGTCCAGAACATCGCCTGTCCGTTGTTGCTGCGGATCGAATAGTTGTCCACCACCACGCCGGGCGCCGATTCGAAGATCGCACCGTAGCCGATCGCTCCTGCGGCACCCGACAGTACCTTGAAACTCAACGAACGGATGTCGTCATGGACGACGATCTGTCGCACGGCGGGCGAACCTTCGATGTCGAACGTACGGTTGTCCCGATCATTGACGGTCACCTCGATACGGCTGTCGTCACGGCTGACGAACAGGATCCGGGCCGTGCGGCAACTGTCCAGGCAAGCCCGGTCCGATGAACCTTCCCAGCGAACGGAGGCTCCGTCCGAAGGTTGGCAGAGCCAGCCCGAGATGTAATAATAGTCGCTGATAGCGGCGGGGGTGTTTCGCCGTTGCATGATGTTGTAGGAGTCCCAACCTTTGGACTGGGTTTTGATCGTGCGCCGGAAGCCGGTCAGCGGCGAAGCCATCGGAGCGAAACCGGCCCCGGAACCGCCGAACCGGAGCTGCAGCTTTTCACGCAGGTCCGAGGAGAGGATGTCGCCTTCGACGAACGAGTCGCCCATGACCGCGATACGGACAGGAGCGTCGCCTTTCTGCAGTTTTTCATAGAAGGCCGTGAGGCGGCTGTGTCCCGTCGTGTCGAAATCTTCGATCGGGATCAGCGTCGGCGACAGCCGGACCGAATCCGGAAGCCGGGGTTGGGCAGTCGTATCGTCCGCCTCTTCCCGGAGGTTCCATTCGTAGGTGGTCGGGGCGTGTTGAGGCACCGTGTCGGCGATCTGGCGGGCGACCTGCGTCAGGTCGATGTGGAAATCCGCATCGTCCAGATCGATCGCTTTTTCGGCTTTTTCGAGGTCTTCTTCGAAAGAGATGAGGTCGGACAGGATGTTAGCCCTGCGCAGACTGACCCCGCCGAGCGTTTGCGGCGGTATCAGGCTCAATCCGATGAGAACGGCGATGAGCAGGGTGACGGCGATCCAGCTCCGGTGTGTGTAGTCCTTTTCCGGGGCCATCAATCACGGCGTCCTAAAATCATCAAAACGTAATAGAGCAGCGACGCTACGGCACTCAAGGCCGCTACCAGGTAGGTGCGGGCAGCCCACGAGAGGGCTTCCTTGGCTTGTCCGAGCTGTGCGCCTTCGAGCGTGTGGCTGCTCTGGAGCCAGGCGAGGGCCCGCTGCGAAGCGTTGTATTCCACCGGCAGGGTGATGATCGAGAAGAGAGCCGATACGCCGATCATGCCCACGCCGATCCAGCAGAGCAGTTCATTCTGCGTGGAGGCCAGGATCACCAGGCCGATGATGATGACGAACATTGCCATACGCGAGGAGAACTGCACGATGGGTACCAGCTGCGAACGCAACGCCAGCGGAGCGTAGCCCTGTGCATGCTGGATGGCGTGCCCGCATTCGTGGCAGGCGACGGCTGCCGCCGCGACGCTGCGGCTCGAATAGACCGCGTCGCTCAAATTGACGGTCATCGTCTGCGGATTGAAGTGGTCGGTCAGTTGTCCGCTGACGTGGGTGATCTTCACATTGTGGATCTTGTTGTCGCGCAACATCTTTTCGGCGACTTCCGCACCGGTGAGTCCGCCGGGGAAAGGCACTTCGGAGTATTTTTTGAAGACGTGTTGCAGGCGGGCCTGCACGATGTAGCCGATTACGCCGATCACGATAATCAGCACGAACATGCCCATCGTGGCGGCGTCGTACCGCGACGCTACGGGCTCCGTGGTGTAATAACCGCTTTGGAGCAGGTTGAAAATCAGCAGCATAATTTTTCAATTTCAGTGTCTGCGCTTCGATTTTTCCCGGACATATTCGGCCCCGGATTTCGAAGACGGACAGGGTTGTTATTTCGTATTCCGGCAGGTGTAGTATGCACCGGCCTGTTGAGCCGGCATCAGTACTATATCATTAACGTTCATGTGGGCCGGTAATTGTACGATCCAGGCGATCGTTTCCGCAATATCCGCGCCGGTCAAAGGTTCGACGCCGGTATAGGTCTTGTCGGCTCGCTCTTGATCGCCGTGGAAACGCACCAGCGAAAATTCGGTTTCGACCATGCCCGGACGGATCTCCGTGACCTTGATGCGGTGGCTCAGCAGGTCGGCACGCATGGCTTGCGAAATGGCGTGTACGGCGTGTTTCGACGCGCAATATACGGCGCCGTTTTCGTAAGGCTCGGTTCCGGCGATCGATCCGATGTTGATTACGTGTCCCCCGCCTGCGGCGATCATTTTGGGTGTGATGATGCGGGTGACGTAGAGCAGTCCCTTGACGTTCGTGTCGATCATGGCGTCCCAGTCGGCCGTGGAGCCCTGGTCGATGTGTTCGAGTCCGGCGGCCAGCCCGGCGTTGTTGAGCAGCAGATCGACCCGATCGAGCGGTTCGAGGTGTTTTCTGCATTCGGCTTCGCTGCGTACGTCGAAACAGAGCGTGCGGCAACTGCCGCCCTGCGCTTCGATGGCAGATTTGAGCGCTGCCAGCCGTTCGGCGCGGCGCCCTGTGGCGATGATGTCGTATCCGAGGGCTGCGAGCCGTAGCGCCGTAGCGTGTCCGATGCCCGAAGTGGCCCCTGTAATTAAAGCTTGTTTTTTCATAATGGTCGGTTTATCGAACAAAAGTAAGAAAAATTTATGTTACTTTGCATGAAAAATACGTGCAAAATCGGAAGAGGGTGAATCTCGAACTGTTCATAGCGCGCAGAATCGCGCGTAACGGACCCGGCAACCGTCCGGGTGTGATGGTTCGTATCGCCGTGGTCGCGGTAGCGTTGAGCGTGACGGTGATGATTCTGGCTTTGGCCGTTATCATGGGTTTCAAGCGGGAAATCACGGATCGTGTCACCGGCTTCTCGGCCCAGGTCGAGGTCGCTGATCTGCGAAGCGCCGGGTCGATCGAGTCGGTGCCGGTACCCCGCAGCGAACAGCTCGAGAGGGCGATCCGCTCGGCAGGCGAGGTCGTACGGCTCGCTCCCTATGCCGTGAAGGGGGGCGTGGTGAAGACGCCCGATGCGATTCTCGGCGTGATGCTCAAGGGGGTGGACGGCGGTTACGATTGGTCGTTTTTTCGGGACCATCTGCTCGAGGGCGAGTTGCCCCGTGTCGGGGATTCGATTCGCACCAAGGAGATTTTGATCTCCCGGAGCGTTGCCCGGGAGATGGGGCTTGTGCCCGGCGATAAGGTCGAGATGCTTTTCGTCGAGTCGGAGAAGAGTCCGCGCCGCGATCGGTTCAAGGTGTCGGGTATCTATGCGACCGGGATGGACGAATTCGACCGGAGCGTGGCGATGACCGATTTGAGAAACGTGCAGCGGTTGGCCGACTGGTCGTCCGACGAGGTGTCGGGCTACGAAGTGACGCTCGCGGATTTCTCGCAGGCGGAAGATTTCTCCCGCCGGCTGAACGATATGTTGCTGGATTCGGATCGGGAGGCTTTTTGGGACCTGACGGCCCGCAGTGCGCAGGAGCGGTTCCCGACCGTGTTCGACTGGCTCAAGACGCACGATGTCAATGCTGCGGTGATCCTGGTCATCATGGTCGTCGTGGCCGTGTTCAACATGGCGACCGCGTTGCTGACGCTCGTGCTGGAGCGTACACGTATGATCGGTCTGTTGAAGACGATGGGAATGAACAGTGCGTCGCTGCGCCGGATTTTTCTCTACCGGGCCTTGATGCTCATCTTGCGAGGGGTCGTGTGGGGCAATGCGATCGGTTTGGGAATCTGTCTGTTGCAATATTATTTCCACCTGATCCCGCTCGATCCCGAGGGTTATATGCTGTCGGAGGTGCCCGTCGCGTTCGGCGTGGGGTGGTGGTTGGCGCTCAATGCGGGAGTCGTGGCCGTGATTTTAACGTTGCTGATGCTTCCGGCTTCGATCATTTCACAGGTCAAACCGGTGGAGGCGATCCGTTACGATTCATAAATAGAGTACATAAAAGATGAAACCATACGATACAGAGCAGGACAAGAAAGAACAGGTGCGCGAGATGTTCGACCGCATCGCTCCGGCGTACGACCGGTTGAACCACACGCTTTCGTTTCAGATCGATAAATTGTGGCGTCGGCATGTGGTGCGGATCGTGCGGCGGATGCAGCCCCGGCGGATTCTCGACGTAGCGACCGGTACGGGCGACCTGGCATTGGCGATGGCCCGCCGCATGCGGGGCGTGCAGGTATTGGGCGTCGATCTTTCGGAAAATATGCTTGCGGAGGCCCGCCGGAAGGCGACGGCCTGCGGACTGGACGAACGGGTGGTGCTTTCGCTCGGGGATGCGGAGCGCCTGGAGGTGGCGGATGCGTCGGTGGACGTGGTGACGGTGGCTTTCGGAGTGCGTAATTTCGGGGATCTCGGAGCGGGGCTCCGGGAGATCGCCCGGGTGCTGAAGCCCGGCGGGAAGGTCGTTATCCTGGAGTTTTCGACCCCTCGCAATCCGTTGTTCCGAAGGGTGTACGGTCTTTACAGCCATCGCCTGTTGCCCGCTATCGGCGGGATGATCTCCAAAGACCGCAAGGCATACGAGTACCTGCCTGCTTCGGTGGATGAATTTCCGGCTCCGGAATGTTTTATGGCGATGATGCGCGAGGCGGGATTCAAGGATTGCAGGGCCCGTTCCCAGAGTTTGGGAATCGCGCAGATATATACGGGAGAAAAATAGGACCTTCGCGTGAGAACCTTGTTGAAATACGTATTGCCGGTGTTGTTCGCCGCACTCTTGAGCGGATGCGGCGCGTCCCTGGCCCGAAAGGTCCGGATCGGAGAAGAGGTGGCGGTGCGTCAGTACGGTACGGTGGGTCTGGATTTGACGTTTGACGTGGAAAATGCGTCCCGCCGCACGCTGCGGCTCGAGGAGGCTGAATTGGAATTTTTCACCGGAGCGGGTTCGCTGGGACGTGCCGTGTTGAGGGGTTCTGTCGAAGTTCCCGGGCGGAGTCGCGGCCCGGTGTGCAGTCGCTGGAAATTCGATTTTCCCGATGCCGCCGCCGGAATGGTCCTTCGGAAGCGATTGGAGGAGGGGGATTACGCCCGGCTGGAGGTCGAAGTGCGGATGACGCTGCGGGCGGGGGCCGTGCGGCGCCGTGTTTCTTTCGAAAGGATGCCTTTTTCCGAATTTTTGAATATCTTTGCAGAAGATAGGATGCGCCTCGGATAAGCTCAAGCGACCGACGCTCGAAGCATGCGTCAAGAACACTTGCAAACTCTGCCATGCAAGGAGGAGGAAAACAGAACGTTAGGTTCGGCTTGCCGTGTGCCTTTCCTTATTTTTACCGAAGATAGGAGATACGCTTCGGGAAACTGGGAGCAGGTTCCTGCCGTTTTCTTCTCGGCTTTCACTATCTTTGCAGAAGATAGGATTCGGTTCAGCAATCTTTGCGTGCAAGCCCGCACGATTGCTCTCACCTTTCACTATCTTTGTCCGGGAGGAGTTTCCGTTCGAATAGTGTATCCGGGAAGTTCCGACTGGTTTAAGAAAATAGTGACTATGTATAGGATAATCGTTTCATTGCTGTTTGTTTTCGGATTGTATGGTGGCGTTTCGGCCCAGTCGCTCGCCTCTTTCAAGGAGCGTCTGTCGCAGCCTGCGGGTTCGGCAGCCGTTACCGTAGTGGAGCACGGGGATGCTGCGGGCGTCGTGAGCCGGGAGAGCCAGAGCAACGACCGCATCCGGTTCAAAGGGTATCGAATCGGTATTTTCTTCGATAACGGAGCGGAGGCCCGGGCCAATGCGCTTGCCGCCAAGCAGACGTTCGAAACCGCATTCCCGGATATTCCGGTCTATCTGGTTTATGAAAATCCCTATTTCAAGGTTTCTGCCGGAAATTGCGTCACTTCCGAGGAGGCGATCGTGTTGCTGGGCAAGATTCGCAGCCAGTTTCCGGAGGCTTATCTAATGCGTGAAGATCTCACGGTGGCCGACCTGATTCGTTAATTTTCCAAAAGATTAAAAATAACGAAAAAAATTTGATAGATTCTACCCGAATCTATATATTTGCCGCGTTAAAAACCTTTAATAATTAAAACTATGAAGAAAGTTTTATCTCTGATGATTGTCGTTGCTGCCGCTGCCATGGTAAGCTGCGCCGGCAAACAGGCAAAACAGGCTGAAACCGTTGAAGTTGAGGCTACCGAGGTCGTAGAGACTCCTGCTTGCTGCGAGGAGCCTGCCGCTTGCGAGAAAGCCGATAGCTGCGCAACGGCCTGCGAGACTCCGGCAGAAACTCCGGCTCCTGCTGAAGCTGCCAAGTAATTTCCCTTTTCGGAACTTACGGGAGTATCCCCAAAGGATACTCTTTTTTTATGCCTCTTCCCCGGCGGGAGAGGTATTTTTTATGAAGCGGTGTTGTCCGGTGTCAGATCTTGCGGGCACGCCAGTTGCCGTAACGCATATAAAGATAGGAAGCCGTGAGGGTGCAGCCGTAATAGACGTGGTCGGCGGTCCAGCAAAGTGCGACGTCGGCATGCAGTCCGTAAACCAGCAGCGCCGTATAAGCGACATAGACGATGCTGGTGCAGGCGACGATCGTGAGGGCCGTGCGGGTGTTGCCCGTACCCGATACGCTGAATTGATAGATGAAGGCGGCCGTGCAGGGAATGTTGGTCGTCAGCATTACCCAGAGCGAAGGGATGGCGTATTCGATCAGAGATACGTCGTCCGTATAGATGCGGAGCGTCCAGTAAGGAATCGCGGCCGCCAGGATGCAAAGCGGGAGGACGAAGCAGAAACAGAGGCGGATCATCTTCCGGCAGAGGGGCATGATCTGTTCGGTATAACCCGCGCCGATCAGGTTGCTTACCAGGGAGCTGGTTGTCGAGGCGAAAGCGTTGATGAACAAGAAGATCAGCGACGATACGGCCCGCACGATGTTCGTGGCGGCCAGGTCGCGCTTGCCCAGATGTTCGATGCAGAGGAAGAAGAGGAACCACGCGAGGAAAGCCACGCCCTGTTGGATCATCACCCAGACCGAAAGGCTCAGGATTTGTTTCAGCAGGGAAAAGTCGAATCCTGTGAATCGGAATTTATAGCGGCGCCAGTCGGTCCGGTAGCGGGTGTAGAGTATGTAGAAGAGAGCGGATACACCTTCCGAAATAGAAGAGGCGATCGCAGCGCCGGCGATGCCCATTTCGGGGAATCCGAATTTTCCGAAGATCAGCAGGTAGTTCAATACGACATTGGTGAGTACCATGACGATCGAGTTGATCGTCAGGATGCGCGTGCGGGTCGTGCCGACATAGAATGCCCGGAACATCGACCCGACGTAGGCGAAGAAGAAACCGTAAACCCGGTAATCGAGGTACCGGACGGCGGCTTCCCGTACATCGGGAGCTTCGATCAGGGTACCCATGATGCGGGCTACGAAGACTTTCGAGAGGATGAACAGCACGAGGGCCATCAGCAGCAGAAACGCCGTGCTCTGCATGAACAGAGGCCCGATTTGCGAATACTCCTTGGCTCCGTTGCGGCGGGCGATGAGAATCTGGGCGCCGATGCTGAACCCGAAGCCCAGCATGAAGATCATCAGGTAGAAGATACCCGCCAGGGCCGAAGCCCCCAGCTCCGCTTCTCCGACGCGTCCCAGATAGGCCGTATCTGTCAGTCCGATCAACTGCTCCATCAGCAGGCAGACCAGCACCGGGAAGGTGATTTTCAGGATTTTCTTGTTCGTGTAACGCATTGGAAACGTCGGTTTCAGTGCACAAAAATACTCTTTTTTCCGCAATCGTATTTATAACGGGCTGTTTTTGGAAATTTGCAGGACAATACCCCCTCGAGTGTTGTCCGGAACAAAATATTTTATAGTTTTGTGGTGTCGGTTTCGTCCGACAGACATATTTTGATGAAAGTGTTTCGCTTTTATCCTTGATAAGAAATCTGACAGTTTCAAGCAAGACGAGGATAACGACAACACTCATCATCTGTTTCGGTATGTGTATATTATTCCAATCGCTCCATACTGAACAGGTGTGGGGTATTGTGTTGGTTTATTCGTCTTGGGTTTTGTCAGAACCTCTTATCAGATAAACGAACGGTTCCACGCTTGAACCGAAATCTGAAATTTATTATTCTGATAATCAGTAATGCTATAACGGAAATTTTATGTATTGATACCGTAAAGTTCCCATTGTTTCTATTTTTCAAGAGGCAAAATAGTGTAAGAAGTACGATTCTTTTTCGATTTACCAAAAAAATGAAACACCGATAAGAAAAGTGGTTTCATATAAAGAAGCAGCATTCTTATTGCCATTGCAAAATATATTTCCAAGACTAACGAACAAATTACTTGGTAATTTATTATGTATTTGAATTCTTTCTGTATCTTTGCATTTGAAAAATCATCAAAAATTCAAAGGTGATATGGCTAATGAAAATTCTATAGATAGTACTACTTTAAAGCAACGTATAGAAGCGATGCCTGAAGATTGCATCCTGTTTCGTTCTGACTTCCCTGAATATCATACAGAATTTGTTGGTAGTATTTTGACTGAATTGACAAATGAAGGTACACTTGTTAAAATTGCACATGGAATATATACCAAGCCAAGAAAAAGTCGATTCGGTATTGTACTCCCTTCGGTCGATAAAATTGTACAGGCAATTGCAGTTCGAGATAATGCAAAGGTGTTACCATCAGGTATGACTGCATTGAATTCATTAGGGCTATCGACTCAAGTACCAATGAATTATACATTTCTAACTACTGGAAGTGAAAGAACAATAATTATATCAAATAGGAAAGTAGTATTAAAACGAGGTGTCCCCAAAAACTTCTGTTATAGTACCCGTCTAATTTCACTACTTGTTCAAGCACTTAAGGCTCTGAAAAAGGAGAATATAGGAGAAGGCGAATTGAATATAATTCGACAATTGATATCAAAAGAAACAGATAAGGAGACTTTAATCAAAGATGTAGATATGATGCCTGCATGGATGAAACGAATTATAAAACCAATGCTAACCGCTTAAAAGGGACTTAAATTATGGGAAAACTGTGGTTAAACAATGAGATAGTGGACCGTTTAGCAATGTTACAGCAGACGGAGGTTGGACATCCTGGCGTTAATCAGGTAGCTATAGAAAAGGACTGGTGGGTAACAGTTACGCTGAAGGCATTATTCCAAACAGATTGCCGTGATTCTTTGATATTCAAAGGTGGAACATCGTTGTCAAAAGGTTTTAATATCATAGAGCGTTTCTCTGAAGACATTGATTTGGCAATCAATCATTCGTTCTTTGGTATTGAGGGAACAAGTAAAAGTCAGCGGGAGAAATTACGCAAAAAGGCACGAGCATATATTCACGAGACCCTTTCTTCACAATTAGATGCCCGTTTGAAAGAAATGGGAGTTTCTGGTTACAGTATAGAGAATGTATCTCAAGAACAAGATAAAAATGGAGAATGGAGACTAATAGATTCGGACAAAGATCCTAGTGTAATTCTATTGCACTACCCGTCAATTCTTGAAGATACGATAAATTACATTCCGCCTCGTGTGAAGATTGAGATAAGTTGTCTTTCAATGGATGAACCTACGGAATTACGACCAATTCGTTCCCTTATTGGTGAAAGTTTTGATGGCGAAGATACCGATGCTGAAAGCCTTGTCAGAACAGTAGTTCCTACTCGCACGTTCCTTGAAAAACTATTTCTTTTGGCAGAAGAATTTCAAAAAGAAAAACCACGGAGTGTCCGAATGTCACGACATCTGTATGACTTGGAGAAACTGATGGATACGGAGTATGGAAAAGACGCTTTGTCGAATCGAAAACTTTATGATGCCATTGTTGAGCATCGTAAAACATATTATGCTTTGAAGTATGTGAATTATGATTTACATACCCCTTCAACCATCAACTTTACGATACCAGAATCGGCTATGGAGGCGTGGCAAGATGATTATGCCGATATGAGGCGATTTTTCATTTATGGTGAATCTTTAGAGTTTGGTGCTCTTATACAGAAAATGAAAGAGTTGCAAGAAAGAGTGAGGATTATGTAAAAAGTCAACCCACCGAATAATTCGGCACCAAATTGCCGAAAATATATGAATAACATTTATAAAAATATAATCATATGGCAGAACTTCTAAAAGCAACAGGAATTTACTACCGCAATGAACTTCGTTCTATTCACAAGAATGGTGTAAAATTGCAGCCCGTATATGAAGCCTTCACCAATTCTTGGGAATCAATACTTGAGAAGTACACTGCGGAACATTTGAATTTAGGTTCGATAGTTATTGAGTTCCATTACAATGCAGGTATGTTTGAAGAAGATAATGAAAACAACTTAAAGAATCTTCAGAAAATAATAATAACGGATAATGGCATTGGACTTAATGAAGAGAGTTTCACAAGACTACTGAATCTACGTGATAATAGTAAATCTAAAAATAATAAAGGTACAGGCAGAATACAATATCTTCATTATTTTGATGATACAATCTTTGAGAGTGTATATAAAGTAGGAGATAATAATTTCCGCAAGATATGCTTGACATTATCAAAGAAGGAGGCATTTTTACAGGCAAATGCTATCTTACGTAAAGATTTTGATGAAGAAACAGATATTGACAAAACATATGCGAAAGTTGAGCTGCATACAATCTTAGACTATAAGAATGATGCCAAATTCTACAATGCGTTATTATTAAGCGATGTAAAATCTGAGTTAATAACACATTTCTTGTCACGGTTATGCGAAAGTCGAGAGTTATTGCCTAAAATCAAATTAGTTAGATTCGAGAATGATAAAGAAATAGAATCGTTAACAATTACCAATCAGGATATTCCTATACCTGAACATTCTGTTGAGGTAGAAGTTCATTACAGTAAACTGGATGATAAAAACAAGGTTCAAGAAATAGATAGAACAGAAAAGTTTACCTTATTGGCTTTCGTGCAACCAGAGAATAAATTAAAGAAGAATTCTATATTTTTTGTAAGTAATGGTGCATTGGCGCAAGAAGAAAAGGTTGATGGCTTACCCAAAACAGATGTTATAAATGGTAACAGATATATGTTTCTTCTCAGAGGAGACTATTTTAATGATGTTGACGATGATCTACGTGGTAATCTCCATTTAGTAAAGGAGTCTGAATTCAAAAAACAATCAGAGGGTAACTTATTCCCAGAAGAATGCTTACTCGTTGAAAGCATCAAATCATCAACTAACACAAAGATCGCAAGTTTGTACAGAGAATTTCAAGAAAAGAGAAACCAAGCTATTTTGAATCTTGAACAGCTGCAAAATATGTTTCATTTGGATGAAGAGGCTATAACAAAGGTAAGGAAGTCTCTAAAATCCTCTGATACAGACGAACAAATACTTAGGACTATATACGAAGCAGATACAGAAGTTGCCGCTAAACGTGATGCTGAAATTAAGAAGAGATATGAACTATTAAAAAGAATATCGCCTGCTGAACCTGATTATCAAGAAAGACTATCTCAAGAAGTGAATGATTTTGTTAAGTTAGTACCATTGCAAAATCGTACTAACATAACAAAGCATATAGCACGAAGGAGATTAGTTCTTGAAATCTTTGATATGATTATGAACAAAGAACTTGAAAAACTTGAACAAGGGGGAAGAGTTGATGAAAACCTTTTACATAATCTAATATTTCAACAACATAGTACAGACACCAAAGATAGTGATTTATGGTTGTTGGACGATCAATATTTGTATTTTGACGGATGTTCTGAGAAACTTCTGGATAAAATTGAGATAGATGGAGTAAAACTAATTAAAGAAGAACTAACAGAAGAAGAGAAGTCATACAAAGTAAGACAGTTAGGAGATAAAATGATAGATGTAGGTCATAGAAGACCTGATATTTTATTATATCCTACTGAGGGGAAATGCATCATTATCGAGTTCAAGGCCCCAGATGTAGATGTATCTGAGCATTTGGATCAAATCAATAAGTATGCAATGGTCATCAATAATTTATCCAATGATAATTTCAAGATACATTCTTTCTATGGATATATAGTTGGTGAGAACATTGAGTATGACTTCATAGAAGAAAGAAATTCTTCCTTTAAACAATCTCCAAATTTGAAGTTCATATTCAGACCATCGTATGATATTCCAGGAAAGTTTGGAAGAGAAAAAGGAGATTTATACACTGAAATTATCAAATACTCCGACATACTCAAACGTGCACAACTTAGAAATCGAATTCTAATGGAGAAACTGGAGGAGAATAATACAAATGAATTACAATAAACATAAATAGCAAGCAATATTTGGTTATATTAGCTGTATATTCAATAGAAAAATTAATATATGATAATATGAAATACTTGAATTATTCAATGCCTATTAAAATATTCATATCACATAGCAGTGATGATAAAGATATTGTACATCAAGTCGTTGAAAAGCTTGGAAAGAATGGGATTCTTGTTGACGAATATGTATTTGAAACAGGAGAACGAACTGAAGAAGAGATTGATATAGCAATAAAAAAATCTGGAGTATTCTGTTTGCTTATATCTCAGTCATCAATGAATAAGGATTGGGTAAAAAGGGAAATCGTAAAAGTAAAATCAATAATTGATGATGGAGGTAATATCAAATTCCTTCCTTTAATAATAGATGAGGCTATAAATCATTCTTATAAACCAATACCACAATGGATTAGAGATGAATACAATTTGCGTGAACGATTTTCTCACCCAACTTTCTTAGCTCGAAAAATAGAGGAAGAATTAAACAAACTTAGATGGGAACAATTCCCCCATATTAAAGAACGTGAGACAATATTTGCAGGTCGCGATAACGATATGGCAAAATTGAGAGAGCTATTTGCTTATAGCGATATGTTGCGAAAGCGAGCTGTAGTAGTATCGGGTATTCCTGACGGGATTGGCCGTCGTCGTTTGTTAATGGAGTTCATTAAGGTTGTTAATCCGAATAAAAAAGAAACGCATAGTCCGCTTTCTATTGGTATTAGTAGAGATAAGAGCATTGAAGACTTTATCCTAAGTCTTAATTCGTTGTTGTTGTGCGAGGGAAATGAAAATATCGTGCAATTTATTTCAACTGCGACACGAGAAGAGAAGATTGATAAAGCGATTAACATGATTTCAATTATTTGTTCTCAAAAAGAAGAATTGTTAATTCGTGACGATGGCGCAATTGTTCTAAATGACGGCTGTATCTGTGATTGGTTTGATGAAATTATATCTTCGACTAAAATTAATCAACTAGTATTCTATATTGCATCTCGTAATCGTGTAATGTATACTCATGAATACCCAGAAATTGTACATTATGCATTAAAACCATTTGCTGAAAAGGATGCAATGGTATTATTGAAAGAAGCCCTTCAACAAAGCAACACTACAATATCTCCAGAAGATGCTAAAAGATTTATTGTAAAGACTGCATATTTGCCACAATTGATATTAAATTGTGCCGATAAAATTGAAGAACTAGGGGTTGATTTAGCAATCAAGAATCAAAGAGAATATGAATACAGGGGTGATGAACTAATTAAAAGTTTAGTGGATGAATTTAAAGATAATACTGCTTATCTTCAAATGTTGATACTTTTATCAGAGGTGGAATACTTGACATATCGACAAATTGAATCAATATGTCAAGGTATCATTGATAATCCAATTGATATTTTGATGGACTTTTTTACTCTATCAATATATGAACATTTTGGCTCAAACAATGAGTTTGTCCGAATGAATCCGATTATATCCGATTTTGTCAAACGGTCAAGATATCGTTTAAATCCAGATATTTGGAGTCGACTACAAGAACGCACAAATGAAATAATTGAGCAACAAGACTTTGATTCGGCAGATTTGGGTATATTGTCTAAGAAAATAGAAAATGAGATTAAAGGTGATATTAGGAATATTAATCGTAACCATGTAGTTCCATCTATTGCATTGAAAATCATAGCAGATGAATATGGAAAGAAACAAAAACATGCTTACGATAATGTTGTTCTTTTATGCAACAACATACTAAATAATAGCCATAATTTATATAACGATATACTTAAAAGAATATATTATTATTTATGTGCTTCGCATGCACATTTAGGTGATGAAGCGTTTTTTGAATTACGGGATAAATTAAATGAATACGAGAAAGTATTTTTGCATGGCATATATTATAGAAAACGTAAACGATATGATAAGGCGGAGGCGAAGTTTCGTGAAGCCTTAAATATCTATCCTAATAGTTATACTGCTAAAAATGAGTTAGCTATAGCATTACAAAGACAAGGAAGATATCTTGATGCATTACATATCGCCAAGGAAGCATATAATGCTCAGCCTAATAATGCATTTTATATTGTTACTTATTTTAAAAGTTTAGTAAGAGATATTAAAACAGAGGAGTATGTTTTAAAAGAATTAATAGATAGATTACGTTCTGCATGGGATACAAATAGAGAGATTTTTAGTTTGATGCTGGAAGCGGAATATGAATACTATAGAAATAATGATTTCAATGCAGCTATGACACTCTTTAAACGTGCTCTTGAAATCAATAATTTCCAACCGATCTTTATTAGTGCATCAGAAATATGTAGTATCGAAAATAGATTTGATGTTTATGAAGATTTGGCAAAAAAATATCATTACAATGACTAATATCAGCCCTCACATATTAAACACGAAACAGCCTATACTGTGTAGGCTGTTTCGTGTTTAGATGCTTTGTTCGATGATTTTTATTTCAGCATCGGTTAGTCCATATATATCATAAATGATAGCATCTATTTGTCGCTCTAACGAAGATGTATCGTGATTGGGATTAGTCTTTTTAAGAGCAATAATCTCATCAACTATCTTGACAATTGAATTTTGGATATCAGATGAAACCTTTTTAATCGGAATTTCCGATAGGGGCTTTTGATATAACTCCAATGTTTCACCCTTACGCTTCCCTTTGTGATATAACCATACGAAGTACAACTTTGAGTTAAGAAGTCCCAATATGTATTTTATATGGTAATCCTTATGCGGGTTTGTAATATAATACACATCGGCACTCGCATACCAATCACATTCGTTATAACCAAATGTGTTTACTTTACTTCTCTGAGGACATACGATTTTAGCACATGTAAAAATATGAGGGTGTGCAGTTCCCCTTCTTAATTGATGCCAATACTCGGTCTTTTCGTTGTTTATCTCTCGAATCCTTATCAGAATAGGTTGATATATTGAAAGACAAGATTTTATTATTTCTTGTTCACTCAAAGGAGTGTCAGATGACGAAAATATCAACCTTTTGGTTGTTACTTCATTAGTGCAATAACGGCTTATATCTGAATTTTTATAGAAGTCTTTATAGAACGGATAATTCTGAATTAAATGAATAGTATCGCTATCCCTAAAATAACTACAATCCAATACAAAAACTCCATCATCTTTGCGTATATCATTACATTGGATATAGTCAGCATCGGCATATTTCATATTGTGGTTGGTAATACTATCACAGCCTCCCATAATACCAGCATTAACTTCTGCAATATTTCCTAATGTATTATTTCCTAACTGGATTTTGTCCAACAACGATGATAACGGATTGTCTTCATGGCTATTTTGTAGACGAATATAATTCTCCTCACCATCGTATAAATCTTCTTGGGCAATATCGGCATAGGTTGTATCTTCATCTATATGGTTAATTATTGAAGTAAACATTAGGGGATTTAATGCCCCCTTTTTGTGAACATCAATAACTCGGCATTTACAATCATCTTTCCCTTTGGAAAAGGAACTAATCATATTGTGCTGTCCGGGAGCATTCTCAAAAAGACGCAGTTCGCCAAGATTAAATAAAGTTCTGATGTTCATTCTATCCTTAATATCTGCTCGAAGTCTTCTTGCTCCTAATGCTGTTGGATAATAGTTTGTTGTAATAAATGTTGTTACACCGTTTGGAGATAACATATTGAATGCTAAATGGAAGAAGAAATAAAAATAATCCATTTTGCCTAAGTAGTATTGACCAAGATGAATATCTGCTTTTACAGGTTGGAATATCTCTTTATGTCCCTTTTCGCCTATATACGGTGGATTACCAATGACTATATCAAAGCCTTCCTTGTCGTCTCGACTGAATACATCGCTAAACCATGTGTGCCAGAGGAAGAATTTATTATTCTCGGCAAGGTTGATTTCTTTGAGTTTGGCAAGAATAGAGGGATTGTATGCTTGTGCCTCCAGTTGTTTGTTGATGGTGTCGGAAATCTCTTGCTGCAATGTCACTTTCCTGTCATGGTCACTACAAGAGTAGTATGATGATAGCAGATGCGAGACTGTTTTTTGCAGACGATTTTTCTCATCATCGAATAGTGATATTTCTCCCTTATCTTCCTTGTGCTCTTTTTCGTAAGTAAGTTTACTTAAATCCATGCCCATAAAACTTTCAATAAGCGAGTTACCCTGCATAATCTTATAATCAAGGTTTGGTAGTGGCGATGGAGTCTCCTCATCAACCACAATAGAGAGCCAAAAACGCAAACGTGCAATGTCAACCGCACCTTTCTCTATATCCACACCATAGATGTTGTTTTGGATAATGCTCTTCTTGATTTCTGCTCGGTCATACTGTTCTCCGCTCAACACCTCACGACAATGTAACAACTCGTTGAGTAAGCCCATAGGGAATGCTCCCGAACCGATAGCTGGATCGCAAATCTTAACCTCTTCAAGTGCTGTGAGAAGTTTAGGCTTCTTGTTCTCTGGAATATCTGAAATGCCCTCTTCGGGAGATAGTACAAATTGGCGAATCTTCTCCTTTGCCACACTTGTGTTTGTTTCGAGGTAGGCAATAAGAGACTCTTGGCACATATAGCGTACAATCTCTTTGGGAGTATAGAACGCTCCTTTGTCCTTGTTATCCTCAAGTAGATTCTCGAAGATTTTACCTAGCATTTCGGGATCTACACCCACTTCGGCATCGTTGGGATCGTTCTCGTCAATGGTAAAGTTATACTCGCTAAAGAATTGGAACAAGCGTTTGAAGTATTCAGCTGGGAAACGGATCTTGGGCTCGTCCTCCTCATCACGCTCGAATAAACCGCCATTGAGATAAGGAATGTCTTTCCATTCGGCAAGCAAGGATTTATCCCAACCATATTTAGTAAACAAAATTTCACGCTCAGTTGGCTTGGTATTCAAGATACCGAAGAACAGAGGTTCAAGAACAGAATCAAGATAATCATTCTTATATGCCGAGTTCTCAAACATATTCTGCATATAGTTGAGGTCGTCACACATCCAATCTTTTCGTTGCAAGAAGTGTAGGAATGTGATTCGTCCCATCATCTTCTTAACATAGTCACGAATTTTCTTTTCGTTGTAATCAAATGCCTGCATCAAAGCAGCGTTCGGCTCTCCAAGAACCTTTTCCTCCCACTTGCTGCCAACCTTGACAAATCGCTTACCTGTAACATACTGAATAAAGTCGGCATATTGCTCGCGGTATTTATCGAAGAACTCATCAGAGAGGGCTTCAACAGAGAAGGCCGTCTTCAAGTTCTCAAATGATACACCTTTCTTCTTCAAGAAATTGAAACGCTCAATTGGTGTTCGATACAATAAATCATCACTACCGAAAACATAGGTATATCGCTTAGGCGATGTTGCCTCTCCCTTAATATCACAGATGAATGACAAACGCCAATGGTCGCCACTATCGAAGACTACCAATGCTGCATCAAATTCTCCCCATGTAGGGTTGATAAATGACTTTACGAGATTGCGAAGTCCTACACGTTTGTTAGCAACAGAGCCTTGACGGATATTGTAATGGAACAAACCAATACGATAACTATCAGTGGTATCGATGTTACCCAAATAATAACCATCATCAGAAGTGTTCTCAATGATCCTTTCAGGATTACTTTTCAACTCTGTAGCATTAAAGAAATGCTGTAAGAAACTATACCACTGTGCCAAGTTGAATGATGATTGGAACAGGTTTCTCAAACAATCGGGTGTATATATGGTTGCCATAGTAATATTGGGTTATGGTGAGTAGTTTATTTGAAACTCTCTGAAATAATGATTTGTGGGTTGGAAATATCTTGGGCATCGTGACGTTGTTCCTTGTTCATCGTCTGATACTCGCCAAGCAATTCCGAAATTTTGTTTTGTAGGCTATATTCGTCCTGCTTCATTCTGGCACGATCGTTCTTATACTCTCGTGACAAAGCTTTCAGGTAGCGAGGAAGTTGGGCATAAATACCCTCATTGATATATCCCATCAGTACATCGCATTGCGATTTCAGTTCGCTATCGGTGGTTATCTGTTTGATAGTACGCAAGAACTTATTTGCTTCAAGCGAAGTCTTGTCAAGGTCATTACGGTTTATGGATGATGTGTCGGCCGCCTCTACATACTCGGTGGTATATTGAGCCAATGCACTATTTACATGTTTGTAGTGTTGTTCCTCGTTTTCGAAAGGTACAGGCAGTTCCTCAGGTTTTGCTTTGAGATATTTTACCGCTTCGAGGAAGTCGATAATCTTAACTCCTGTTGGAGTAGCCAAATAGAACTCGGTCTTTACATTGGAAGAGACAAAGATGACAGATTTGCCACTATGCTTACTCGTATCTCGCATTACTCGACTCTTCATTGGTAGAGCCTTGATTTTGTGATATAGTTTGCGGTCGCTGTTGTAAAGTTCACGCACCTCACGCAAAAGAGCAATCTTCTTGTCGATACTGTCCTTTACGTTGTTATCGAACATCTGAAACTCCTTTACAATCTCCTCTTTGGAGTATATTTGAGCATCTTCGCCAAATGCCGAGTGGAAGCCTTGCAATTTGACAAGGGCATTCTTGTAGAGTTGGATTTCCTTATCACCCTGCTGTGATGGGTAGAACATATAGTTGTAGATGTTCGGAGCCACCGAGCCGATACGGTTTACACGACCGATACGCTGCATCAAACGAGTGGCGTTCCAAGGGGAGTCGTAATTGACAATCACATTGGAACGATGCAAGTTCACACCCTCAGCCAATACATCAGAGGTAATAATGATGTTGTACCTCATTGAGTCGCTTTCAAAATTGGCATCGAAGTTTTCTTTGATAGTTTGTCCCAAACGGTTGCGGTTTGCGGCTGTTACCATCAATACATCTGTACGACCAATTTCATTTGTCAATCTTTCGTACAGATAATTCAGAGTATCGACACTTTCAGAGAACAATACCAATTTTCCTGATGGATTAATGGTAGTATCAAAGAATACATCGGCAAGATTCTCACGGAACTTATCAAACTTTGGATCATCATTCTCTTTTGCCCAATCAGCATTGAGTTGTTCCAATATCTCACGGTCATGGTGGAGCATTTCAAGAAAATCGGGACTGAATGCATCAGCAGAGAAGAGTATATCCTCAGCTGCATATCCTTTTGTAATGGCATACTCGATGATTTCATCAAGTTCCATATTCTTTGCTTGCAGGTCTTTAACCTTCAAGTCGGGAGCGATGATAACTTTGTCCTCATCGAACATCTTAATCATATCTGTTGTGATACGAAGAAGTGTACGGAGTGACTTCTTGAAAGCATAGAAACTGCTCTCCAAACGTTTTACCATATGTACACGATAGATGGCAGCCAATGTTTGACCGATGTGTACAGCGTTCTTATACTTGCTACGATATTCAGGTTTCAAGAACTCAACGGCACGATAACGGGCATAAGTCAATCCTTTGCCCTCTGGATTCTCATCAGTTTTTCCATCGGTCAGTTGCTTTAAGGTTTCATAGAAACGGTTACTTGTATCGGAGTCCATCACATACTCCAATTCGTTCGGTGGCAGGATATTGGGGAAAATGATGCCCTGAGACTTGATATCAGCCTTATAATCGGGATCGTTGAGAATATTATTGCGTGTTCGACGTACTGTTACCTTGTCAATAACCTTACTGCGTATCTGCTCATAGATTTTATCTACATCGGCAGTTACATCACGCTGGTCACGTTCTCGCATCAATCGTTTATAATCCAAGATGTGCTCAGAGAAGAATCCTTTAAGGTTAGGAACACCGTCAATGGTACAGCTTTGGCTGTTCTGGAACAACAGCAACTGATTCTGCAAATCATCGGGGCGGTTGTTGAGCGGTGTTGCAGATAGCAACATCACCTTCTTTTGTGTACTTCTCAACAAACCCATATTCATACAAGGCGATTTACATATCTTCTGCAACTCGTCATATTTGCCCGAACTGTCGCTACGGAATCCGTGTGCTTCATCGACAATGATTAGGTCAAACTCCTCTTTGTCCTTGTAGTTGTCTTTACCCTCAAGAACTTTGGATAGACTACCATTGGTAATGAATTGAGCTTTTTTGTAGATGCCAAACAATTTGAATGTATTTCGCCAGTTATCTTCCAATGCAGGAGGATATACCACAAGGATATTGGTATTCTTGCCGTTTGCCTCTATGAATCGTTTGGCAATCATTGTAGCAATCATTGTCTTTCCGAGACCTACCACATCGGCAAGGAACAATCCGTTATGCTGCATCAACATCTGATAACCTTGAATAACGGCATCTTTCTGGTATTTCAAATCCTTGACACCATCGGGCAACTGGATGGAGAAATCGTCTTCAACTTGGTCGCCAAAAGTATCAATAAGCACTTTGATATATAGTTCGTATGGAGTAGGTTGATAGCCCAAATATGTTTTCTTCTTGTACTCTTCAATATCTTCTGCGGTCAAAGGAATAGCTTCATTCCATAATGCCCAGAACTCATCGGAGCAATACTTGACATCGTCATAGTCTTTCATTGCCACATTGAGTTCGTATTGTGGCGGCTGCTTGATGCCCAAACCTGAATCAGAGATATTGGATGAACCCATAATAACCCAACCATCGCTGTGTTCGCTATGATTTTGCGGTAGGCATAGATAGAATTTGGCGTGCAGGTTTTTGGTCGCGTGAATACGCATTTGTAAGCGCCCCGAAACGAGGTCTTCGCACATCTGCAAGATTCCTTCTTCAACTTCGGGAGAGTACTGGGCATTTACAATATCTTCTTTGAAACCATTGTGATAGATTTCTTTTGCCTTGTCCTCATCGGCAAGCATTAAAAGAGCCTTGTTGTGCTTGCGAAAAATATCATCGATATTGATGCCGACCAAGATCTTAATCTCAGATATATCGCCAAGTTCTTTACGCAACTTGAAATAACCAGATGAACGAAAGAAACCCACGACAGCCAAGAATCGGTCGAATGTTGCCATTCCCGATGCAATACCTTTCAACTTGTCGAAAAGCGTATTGCCAAGCCTATTATTGAAAAACTTTGTACTCATAATTCTACGCAATACAAAACTTCTATAATCAATTACTTTTTATATTATTGCTGGGAATCTCTTTCTATGAGATTCTCAAAAAGGAGCGCATGCTAACAATCAGTTAGTTACAATTATATGTTATTATTTTATCCGGACAATTGAAGAAAAAGAGTTGGATAACATCTCTAAGAAGATGTGGTAAGTCGTTCAATGACACTGATTTCTTGGTCTAAAATGGGATATATTGAAATAAAAGCAGTACTTTTGCAATGAAATGGGGTTCTCATAGAAAGAGAGTCCAAAAAATTTCGTTTTGGAATAAACTCTTTCTCATTTAGTTTATCTCATTCCATTTCAAATTATGATATAGCAAATTGAGTCCCATTCAAAAAGAACGGAACCCAATTTATTTTAACGATGTTTAGTTGTCTGAATGTCGGTAACTTTGTCGAAGATACGTCGGTAAACAAACAACTTGAAAGACAGCAGGAAACCGACATTAAACAAGACTATCTCCGACAAAACAACTCAAGTGAAATGTCGGAGACAATTGAGTTGATTACCATTCCCCCAATGCTGCCAAAATCTCACTATTGGCATTGTCTACCGCTGAAGTATCAAGCGTAGAAAGATATATAAGTGTAGTCTTTTCAGAGTCATGCCCGAGGGCATCGCTGATTACGCTAATCGGGATTTGCTTCTGCTTGGCTATGCTTGCCCAACTATGGCGCGCCACATACATAGTCAAGGGTATCGGTAACTGAGCTATTTCTCCGACCTGCCTCAAATGGCGATTGATGCGTTTGGATAGTTTCTTGTAGGTTTGCCTGTCATCGGCACCATTCGTGAGTATGGGCAATAGGTACCGTGAATCTTTAGGATATTTATCGATGATACTCTGCATCTGTTGCTCCCAGCGGATATCCAACCGACCACCTGTCTTTCTGCGATAATAGATTAGGTACCCACCACGAAGATTGTCATAAGTCAGGTATGCCATATCAATGAATGACATTCCTCTTAGACTAAGACTCAACAAGAAAATATCTCTTGCATATGCAAGATGTGGGTAGAGACCTAAATCCACTTCTTTAATTCTCTTGATGGAATCAATATCAATTGCTCTTTTTACCGTCTGGGCAATACCCGTATATACGCTTTGGAATGGAGTACTTGACTCGACAAGATGTAATTTAACCGCTTTATTGAGCACCGTTCTTAATGTTCGCATATAAAAGGATATGCTGTTCATGGTCAAGTTTCTATTCTTTAGGTAGCGTTCATAATCCTCCATTACTTCTGCTGTAATCTCATAGAGCATAATATCTTCATCGCTATTGAATTTGATAAAACTATGCAAGGCGGATATATATGTCTCACTTGTTCGTGTGCGTCCCATATCAGCCAAGCGCTCAGCCTGAGATAACAGAAAACCAGAGAATGACTGTTGGCGGTTTAATTCTTCAAATTCAGAGATTATACCTCCAAAATCCAAAGGTGTTCCTTTGTCAATATGTCTTTTAGCGATACTATATATTTGTTGCATCTCCCAATAGGTACGATTCTTGATTTTGATAAGCGAGCTACTATTGGTCAGTATTCTGCCATGTCGCTTGTCCCAGTCATTGGGATAAATCCGATAACCCGATGTATAAGTGTGCGTTGTCCGCTTAATGATAATTTGATAATAAAGCGTACCATCCTTACCCTTAATGACTGAAGGGTGATAACATAATTTAATAGATACACCCATAATTATCTTCTCCTTTTTGATGTGTTGCAGTCATTCTTCTTACCCCAAGGCATATCAGACGATGATCCACCGCCACCTGTTCCAACATGAGTTTGTGCAGGGCCACCTGAAAGCATCTCTAAAGTAGCCCCAAGCAGTTGAGCCTGCACCTGACTCACTTGCTCGAACGGCTCGAAGATTTCATTGATCAGTTCATATTCGGTAAGCTCGCCATTCAGATACTTTTGTATAACAGGATTGTGCCACTCAAAATACTTCACATCATCAAAGGACTCATTCCCCACTTTTGTCCATATATGAAGACTCGGCACATTTGAATAGTGGGGCGACATTTTGAGATTCATGAGCGTTGCACCCGATGATAGGCGATATCGATGCGGATTGGCTTTTCTATCAAGAGTGCCAATGCGTTGCTTCTGCTTTTCTATGGTAGCTTCGTAAGCAATGTTCTTTCGTTCGGCAATCTCGGCACGTTTGATAGCCTTGTCTATCTCTGCCATATAATCATTGCGATATTTCGCCAATTCAGCCTTATGTTGCTCCTTTAGCTGTTGTTGCTCCTGCTTTAATTGAGCAATGCATTGCTGTAATTTTTCTATCTGCTTGTCCTTGTCCGAGAGCTTTTTCTTTGCTTCTGCCAATTCTCCCGTACCGAAGAATGACAATATCTTGGAGCGTCCTTCTCGTGCCTTTTCAACTTCAGTCTGCAATTTTTCTATATCCTGTTCATATTGCAGCATCAGCTCACGATAGTATTGGCTATTTGACTTATGTCGAGCTGTAGAACCCACTACGCCACGCTGCAGTCCGAATGGCTTCATGGCAACGGCATAAGTGTTCTGATAGTAGAATAGCTTTCCACGAGCCATCACGTCATCTGCGGATAATCGTGGCCCACTCTTGGTTGTATATTTCTTTTCGCCCTCACGCTCCTTGCGTTTACGTTCTATGGTCACGATGGGTATGATGGTGGCATGAAGGTGGGGCGTCTTCTCGTCCATGTGCAACACACACGATACAAGATTCTCTTCACCGAATGTATCTTTGAGCCATGAAAGATTAGCCTTGATCCACTGGTCAAGTTTACCGTCACGTTGAAGCTTCATCATCTGCTCGTGTGTTCCGGTCAAGATGATGCGTATCGCTTTGGTCTGATTCTTGCCGACCTTGCGATGTAAACCTACATGGTCTATACGATACTGAATAGCCTCGGTTCTGTTGGCAACTCCTTGCGGAAATTTTATCAGTTCCCGATTCAGATGTGTCCGTTTTGCATTGGCATTATCCGGCACATATGTTTTACCCTTTGTATCCTTTCTCTCTATATGGCATGACATACCGCTGTCGCTACCACTGCCACGTTGTAGGTGGCATACTGCATATTGAATATTACTCATTTTGATTTGTTATTTAGTTAAACGATTGTTTTATAAAATGCCGTTACAATAATACCGCTGTCTGTGTAGCAGGTATCTTCAAGAACTTATGGGGACTTTTTCATTCTGCCACATCGAAGGTGGTTGAGATGAAAATGCCCTAATAAGCTACGGCATTTTATAAAATCCCTTTTTCCAAGACAGCAAGCTGTCCCGTTACGGCTCCTCCACGAGTTCCAGGCCAAGCTCGTCAATCAATGTCTGCAAGACGGGGTTACGGTCAATCATCCGTTGAAGTATCATCTGAGGGGTGTCCTCCATCAG